>Ga0255768_10001651_pt1 | contig 22777 bp, 19 predicted proteins | sample 071ome_33_FD_179983 | JGI IMG/M metagenome (GOLD analysis project Ga0255768, IMG submission 179983) | Coastal salt marsh microbial communities from the Groves Creek Marsh, Skidaway Island, Georgia - 071412AT metaG (version 2) | ecosystem: Environmental > Aquatic > Marine > Intertidal zone >...
TAGTTTTTGAATATAAGGGACCGCAAGTGTTATGGCTTCTGGGGTTTTATCTCGATTGGCTTTGTAGTCCTCAAACATTTCTGTGCGTGTCGCCGAGCCTCCTTTGTCAAAGCATACAGCAAGATGATCGGGTCGCTCTCGCTTGATGACGTCCAAAAGTGAGTTCATAAAACCCATGATGGCCGAAGTATCCATGCCTTTCGAATTGATTCTTGGGTTTTTTATAAAAGCATAATAGCCTCTAAAAATCAACGCGTAGGCATCAAGTAGAAAAAGTCGTTTTTGGTCGGCCATAAAAGTAGTATTTCGAGGTTTTATGATTATGCAAGTAGTTCGTGTATTTTGGAAACGATTCGCTCGGGGCTTACTCCTGCAATTTCGTGAATTTTTTCAAGTCTACCATGTGGTACAAAAGCATCTTCGATGCCCATACTGTGAAGGGTACCCGTGTAGCCAGATTGGTGTGCAAACGCCAAAACACTTTCGCCAGCTCCTCCTGATATGGCGCCATCTTCGACCGTTATAATGATTTTAAACTGCTTAAAAAGCGTTTCTAAAAACAGGGTGTCTAAGGGTTTTATGAAACCCAAATCGGCATGTGCAACATCCAAATGATCAATCTGATCGAGGGCAGTTTCTACTGCTTGAGCGGTGCTGCCCACACTGATTATTAGCACATCCCTTCCTTTTTTGAGGAGTGTTCCTTTTCCGAATGCTACTTTTTCAAAAGGACGTTCCCAATCGCTTTGTTTCCCATAGCCGCGTGGATATCGAATCGCTAAGGGTTTGGAAATACCCAGTTGTGCCGTGTACAAAAGGTTGCGAAGTGCCACTTCATCCTTGGGAGCAGCAAAGATTAGATTTGGGATGGTTTTTAGAAACGGTATATCAAAAACACCATGGTGTGTTGGGCCATCATGACCCACCAACCCTGCGCGGTCAATGCAAAGCACCACAGGCAATTGTTGAAGTGCAATGTCATGTATGAGCTGGTCGTAGGCCCGTTGTAAAAAAGTTGAGTAGAGGACACAAAAGGGGATGATTCCCTGGGTGGCCATACCAGCAGCAAGGGTTAGCGCGTGTTGTTCAGCAATGCCTACGTCAAAACTTCGCTGAGGAAATTTTTCAAAAAAAGGTGTTAGCCCGCTACCGGAAACCATGGCTGGTGTGATGGCGACAATTTTTTGATTTTGTACGGCCAATTGGGTTAGCGTTTTTCCAAAAACGTCTTGATATTTGGTCAAATTTACGTCTGGAGTTTTATTGATTTTTCCGGTAGTTGGGTCAAATTTGCCCGGTGCATGAAAACGAACTTGATCGTTTTCTGCCGATGGAAACCCTTTACCTTTAGTAGTCTTGATATGGAGGAGTTGGGGGCCATTTTTTTGAGCTAAATCCGTCAAGGTTGTTCTCAAAAGTTTTAAGTCATGGCCATCTATGGGACCCGAATAAGGGATATTAAGCGTCTGAAAAAGGTTGGTGTTGGGCTGTGTCTCGGTTTTAATTTTTTCAAAATAATTTTTCAAGGCGCCCACACTGGGATCTATGCCTATGGCGTTGTCATTGAGCACTACCAAAACATTGGCTTGGGTGGTTCCGAGGTGATTGAGTGCCTCAAAGGCCATGCCGCTGGCAATAGAGGCATCTCCGATGATCGCAATGTATTTGGTTTGTTGATCTCCTTGCAATTGAGCAGCCAATGCCATACCCAAAGCTGCACCAATTGAGGTGCCTGCATGGCCCGTGCCAAAACGGTCATGCGGGCTTTCTGAGCGTGCCGGAAAACCACTGATGCCCCCCCATTGTCGGTTGGATTCAAATTGAACGTTTCTGCCTGTGAGTATTTTATGGCCATAGGCTTGATGCCCAACATCCCATATCATTTGATCGTTTGGACTGTCAAAGATGGCGTGTAGCATTACGGTGAGTTCTATGGTGCCTAAGCTAGCACCCAAGTGCCCTTCGTTTTTGGCGACCACATTGATGATTCTTTGGCGTAATTCTGCACAAAGTTGCTCCAATGCGTCATCAGATAGTGCCTTTAAGTCTTTGGGCGATAAAATGGTATCGAGCAACATGACACAAAGATAGGATTCTGTTATTTCTATCAACGAGTTTTGTATTTTCATTGCATGGAAGATTTGTTAGATGATCGATTTTTTATGAAACAAGCCCTTTTGGAAGCTCAAAAAGCTTTTGAAAAGGATGAGGTGCCGGTAGGCGCTGTTATAGTGACCCATCAAAAGATCATTGCACGTGCTCATAACCTAACCGAGCAACTCCATGATGTTACCGCACATGCAGAAATGCAAGCCATAACGTCTGCTGCAAACTTTATAAATGGAAAATATCTAAAGGGGTGCACCCTTTATGTGACTTTAGAACCATGTGTTATGTGTATGGGGGCGCTTTATTGGAGTCAATTGGAGCGGGTCGTCTATGGGGCAGCAGATCCAAAACGGGGTTTTGTGCAGGCAGGGGTGACTGCCCACCCCAAAACACAGATTTTGGGAGGGATACTCGAAGACGAAGCCCAACAGCTTTTATGGGATTTTTTTTCTAAAAAGCGGTCATAAAAAAAAGCACTCACAAGGAGTGCTTTAATTTAGTCGTAGTCGTAATGTATTTACAATAGGCTGATATTGGAAGCTTGCTTCCCTTTTTTACCTTCTTCTTCAACATACTCAACTTTGTCACCCTCTTGGAGTGTCAACCCGTTAAGGGCAGTAACATGAACAAATACATCTTCTCCAGATGCATCGTCGGTAATGAAACCAAATCCTTTGGCAACATTAAAAAATTTAACTGTTCCAGTCATAAATAATAATTATGGCCGCAAGTTACGCTTAATAATGTCTTTTAAGCGAATTATGAAGATTTATTTTCCCTTTTGGTGTTTTTGATTGGGATTTTACTACGGTCTTTTATTCTTTTAAGGTTTTCGGGGGTGAGGGTATAATCCTTTAAGGATTTGCCATTCCAGCGGTGAAATAAAAACAAGGGTAGGTATAGGATCGCGCCACCCAGCACATGAAAACCAATTATTTTTTGCCCGAGGTCAAAATCGATGTTGTTCCGATAGTAATAACCGAAAAATATCCCCGATAGGATTGTTACGAAAAGGATGCGCAACACCCACTTCATGTTTTATTGATTTGGTGCTTTAGTCAAAAGTCCAAGCTCATCAAGTTGCTCTTTTGCCAATGGTGCGGGTGCATCAATCATCACATCACGGCCGCTATTGTTTTTGGGGAAAGCGATAAAATCACGTATGGTTTCCTTACCTCCTAGAATGGCAACCAATCGGTCTAAACCAAAAGCGATTCCACCATGGGGAGGAGCCCCATATTTAAAAGCCTGCATCAAAAATCCAAATTGCGCCTCAGCTTCTTGTTTGGTGAACCCAAGCAAATCAAACATTTTTCTTTGGGTATGTTCATCATGGATACGTATCGAACCACCGCCAATTTCATTTCCGTTGAGTACCAAGTCGTAGGCGTTTGCATGAACTTGCCCTGGAGCGGTCTCTAAGCGTTTAAGTTCTTCGGGTTTAGGCGCAGTAAAGGGGTGGTGCATGGCATGATAACGTTGGGTTTCCTCGTCCCATTCGAGTAAGGGAAAATCGGTTACCCAAAGCGGTGCAAAGGTATTGGGGTCGCGCAGTTCGAGGCGTTCGGCCAATTCCATTCTTAGAGCACTAAGTTGATTTCTAGTCTTGTTTGTAGGTCCTGACATAATCAACATCAAGTCACCCGGTTTGGCGTCGAGTTTTTTGGCCCAGGCGGCTTGTTGTTTTTCGTTATAAAATTTGTCTACTGAAGATTTGAAACTTCCATCTTCGTTGTATTTTGACCAAACAAGTCCTTGTGCACCAATTTGCGGTCTTTTGACCCAGTCAATCAATTGGTCGAGTTGTTTTCTTGTGTAATGGGCCAGTCCGGGAGCGGCGATACCTACTACGAGCTCTTGTTGGTCAAAAACCTGAAAGCCCATACCTTGAGTTAGTTTATTGAGTTCGCCAAACTCCATTCCAAAACGGATGTCGGGTTTATCATTACCAAAACGACGAAGGGCCTCTTCGTAGGGTATTCGTGGGAAGGTGTCTATTTCTACCCCTTTAATTGTTTTTAATAGATGTTTGATTAGCCCTTCAAATTGATTGAGAATATCTTCTTGGGTGACAAAAGCCATTTCACAATCGATCTGTGTAAACTCCGGCTGTCTGTCTGCGCGTAAATCTTCATCTCTAAAGCATTTTACGATTTGAAAATACCGGTCCATGCCGCCTACCATGAGCAATTGTTTGAAGGTTTGAGGCGATTGTGGCAAGGCATAAAATTGCCCAGCATTCATTCTTGAGGGCACGACAAAATCACGTGCACCTTCGGGGGTAGATTTGATGAGATAAGGGGTTTCGACATCTACAAAACCGGCATCGGAAAGGTAATTTCTTACCGCCATGGTAACTTGGTGTCTAAAGATAAGATTATTACGAACGGGCGTGCGTCTTATGTCGAGGTATCGGTATTGCATTCGCAGTTCGTCCCCACCATCGGATTCATTTTCTATGGTAAATGGGGGAGTGATCGCTGCATTGAGCACTTGAAGTTCTTGAACAAGGATTTCAATACCACCGGTTGGTAGGGCTTTGTTTTTGGATTCGCGTTCAATAACGGTTCCTTTTACCTGTATTACAAATTCACGACCCAAGCCCTGTGCTTTTTCAAATACAGCTTTTGGAGATCGCGCTTCATCAAAAACCAACTGCGTGACTCCGTAGCGGTCTCTGAGATCGACCCAGACAATAAATCCTTTGTCACGTAATTTGTGTACCCAACCACTAAGGATTACTTCGGTACCGTTATGGGTTTCGTTTAGAGCACCACAAGTATGGGTTCGTAGCATAATCAATTGTTTGCGCAAAGGTAATAAAACGCTGTTTTTATTGGTTTTTTTTAAGTGTTATTCCATTTTTTGAAGGTCCTTTTCAAGCGGTAAACGATCATAAAGGTAACCGGCACTATGACCAATGTTAGAAATGTGGCAAAGCTTAATCCAAAAATAACAGTCCATGCCAGTGGTCCCCAAAAAATCACATTGTCCCCTCCGATGTAGATGTTAGGATCCCATGCACTAAAGAGTGTGAAAAAGTCAATATTGAGACCAATAGCAAGGGGGATCAATCCCAAAATTGTGGTTATTGCAGTCAATATAACAGGACGTAAACGGGCCGTACCCCCATTGACAATGGCTGTGGTGACATCGCTCAATTCTAAAAGCTCGGATTTTGAGAGCTCAAGAACATCTTTTTTACGATCAATCAATAACTGGGTATAATCTAAGAGTACCACACCATTGTTGACTACAATACCAGCCAAAGAGATGATGCCCATCATGGTCATCAATATGACAAAAGGCATTTGAAATAGAATCAAGCCAAGAAAAACTCCAGTAAAACTCAAAAAGATGGAGAGTAATATGATAATGGGCTTTGAAATCGAATTGAATTGAAACACAAGGAGCAATAAGATTAATCCCAATGCAGCCAATAGAGCATTGGACAAAAAGGCCATGTTTTTGTCTTGTTCTTCAATTTCACCCGTAAATTTAAAATCTATTCCATCTGGGACAGTATAGTTGGTCAATGCAGCTTTGGCGTTATTTACCACTTCATTTGCATTGTAGCCTGCCAATACTGGAGAGTAAACCGTGACCACACGATTGAGTGTTCGGTGTTTGATGGCATTAAATGATTTGCTGTTTGCTGGAGTGGCTAAAGCACTTACGGGAATTTCTTTTAACCGGCCAGATGCCTGATCTCTAAAAGTTACTTTTTGGTTGAGCAGCGCATTTTTATCGTATCGGTTTTCTTCATTAAAACGGATGTTAATGTCATAGTCGTCTCCTTGGGATTTGTATATCCCGGCTTTTGTACCAAAAAGTGCATTACGCAATTGCTGGCCTACTAGTGATGCAGAAACACCTAGACTTCCTGCTTTTTTGCGATCAATTTCGAGTTCGATGCCCGGTTTGTTTTTGTTGACATCAATTTTAAGTTCTTCGATACCTGCGATATTTTCGATATCCAAAAATTCTTTTAACTCCAGCGCTGTGTTAATTAATTGATCATAGTCTTGTCCAGTGATTTCAATATTGATCGGATAACCAACTGGAGGGCCATTGGCGTCTTTTTCAACCGAAATGGCAATACCGGGAAATTTGCCCGCCAATGCCTTTTGCATTTCTTGACGCAACATTTCGCTAGACAATCCATTGCGGTATTTGTATTCGCGCATGGTCAAGGTAATTTTGGATTTGTGCGGCATTTCGTTGGTTACTCCACTGTCTTTTTCGGGGTTTCCGGCACCTTCTCCAACCTGAGCAACACCAGACTCTAGCATATAATTGTAGTTGCCTTGATTGTATTGGGGCTGATCGAGTACTTCAAAAATCACTTTTTCGATTTCTTTAGTAATCGCGTTTGTTTTTGCAATAGCGGTTCCTTCGGGGTATTCGATGTAGGTAATGATTTGGTTAGGTTGATTTTCTGGGAAAAATTCTACCTGAGGAGGAAAAATCCCCATCAATACAAAAGAAGAAAACAACAAGCCAAAGGTTCCCAAAAGAAAGGCATAGGGGCGCCATCCCTTAAGTGCTTTGTTTAAAAAGTTGCGGTATTTGGCTTCTAACCAGGTCAAAAACACTTGCTGAAAGCGGATGGCCCACTTTTTTATGGCGTATTTGTACGCCCAAAACAACATAGGCGTCAATAACATTAGGGTTCCCAATCCGCGTAGCGTACCCTCGTTGAAAACCAGTATTAGCCCCAATCCACCCAAAATGAGGGTGAGCCGGATTAGGCTTTTTTTGCTGATTTCGCGATCGCTGATTTCCATAAATTGTGAGACCAACATGGAGTTAAAAAACAGGGCGACAACCAAAGATGATCCCAATACTACAGACAAGGTGATGGGAAAATAGATCATAAATTCACCCATCAAGCCCGGCCATGCCCCTAGGGGCACAAAAGCGGCAATGGTTGTGGCGGTTGAGATGATGATTGGAAACGCAATTTCTCCAATTCCTGCTTTTGCGGCTTCGTAGCGGCTCATGCCTTCTTTTTCCATAAGACGGTAAACATTTTCGACCACAACAATACCATTGTCAACGAGCATTCCAAGTCCCATTACCAATCCAAAAAGTACCATGGTGTTGAGCGTATAGCCCAAAATTGACATGATCATAAAGGACATAAACATGGACATCGGTATTGCAAATCCGACAAACAAGGCATTGCGAAACCCGAGGAAAAACATCAATACGGTAACGACCAATAGAACACCAAAGATGATGTTGTTGACCAAATCACTTACTTGATTGAGTGTCATGTTGGACTGGTCATTGGATATCGTAACCGAGAGGTCATGTGGAAAATATTTTTCTTGGGTCTCTCCTACAATTCGTTTGATTTCTTGTGAGGCTTTGATCAAATTTTTACCCCCTCGTTTGCTGACATCTAACAAAACGGCCGGGGTTTGAATGGAGCGGGCAAAAGAGGTTTTTTCTTTTTCTTTAAACGTAACGGTGGCCAGGTCTCCCAAAAAAACGGCGCCATTTTCGGCTTTGACCACAAAATTTTCGAGGTCGCTGGGATTTTCTATTTCACCAATAATCCGAATATTACGACGCTGACCATCGGCAATAATGTTGCCTGCCGAAAGGGTGTTGTTTTCTCCTCGGATACTGTTAAGAATATCATTAAAACTGACTTTTGACGCTGTCATTTTGTAGATGTCCACTGCGACTTCTACTTCAAAATCTTGAATTCCACGTATGTCAACGGCTTTGATTTGTGGAAGTTTTTCAATTTCTTTTTGCAACAATTCGGCATATTCTTTCATCTGCAAAACCGGAAATTCTCCCGTCAATGCAATGTTGAGAATGGGCATCAACTCTGAAAAGTCCATCTCAAAAACATTGGGTTCAACCTTGGCGTTGTTAAAGGTTGGCCAATCCGCTCCAGAGGTAACGCCATCGACCAAATCTTTGGTTTTTTGCTTGGCCATATCAATGCCGATAGATTCGTCAAATTCAACAGTGATGACCGAAAAATCTTCTGAGGAAGTGGAGGTAATATCAACCAAGTTGGGCACCCCTTTGACCGCTTCTTCTAAAGGGTCAGTAATCAGACGTTCGATGTCTTCTGCAGTATTGCCCGGATAGACGGTGCTAATAAATACTTTGGTATCGTTGATCTCCGGAAAACTCTCTCGAGGCATGTTAAAATAGGAGCTGATGCCCATCAGCAAGAACAAAAACATGATGACATAGACCACCGTTTTGTGGTCTATGGCCCAACTAGACAGTCCAAATTCTTTATGCATAGATTTTCTTTTCATGGGTTTGTAGATTTAGAGATTGAGGTTTCGTACTTTTTGACCGTCTTCGAGGGTGCTTACTCCTTCAATAACAATACGGTCACCGGCATTAAGCCCATCAAGCACTTCGGTCTTGTCGTTTGAAGACTTGCCCATGGTGATAAATTGTTTTTTTACGGTAAAAACCTGCTCATCTTCTGTGTTTTGAAGGGTAAAGACAAATGCTTCTCCAGAGATACTTTCACGAATCACACGAATTGGCACCATGAGGGCTTCGGGGTTAGAATAATCATTGATATTCATTTTACCCATTAGGTTGGGCTTGATGAATCCATCTGGATTTTTTAGGGGAGCTTCAACTCGAAAAGTGCGGTTGCTGGGGTTGATAAAATTGCCAATGGATTGAATTTTAGTTTCAACAGTTTGATCAATCATCGGAAGCTCAATTGAGGTAGGGGTTCCGATACGGATATTTTTGATGTAGATTTCGGGCAATTGTGCTTCGGCATACATTTCATTGAGGTTAACCAAGCGCAATATTGGTGTGGCGCCGGGGGCAAGATTGGCACCTTCGTTTGCAAGGAGTTCATCTACCGTTCCGTCAAAAGGGGCATATATTTTGGATTTGGCGACTTGTTCTTGCATCTGTTCAACCATTTTTTGCTGACTTTGGTATCGGGTTTGAGTTTCTAAAAACTGCATCTCGGTACCGATTTTTTGCTCCCACAATCTTTTGGAACGTTCGTACGTGGTCTTGGCTAGATCTAACTGAAGCTGGAGTTGTGCGAGCTGTTCTTGTAATCCTCCGTCGTTTATTGTTGCCAGCAAAGTTCCTTTTTTTACTGTTTGCCCTTCTTGTACATAAAATTTTAAAAGACTGCCGGGAAGTTCAGGGAATAAAACCACGTTTTTCCGGGTTTTCATATCGGCCTGAATTTTAACATAATGGTTAAAAACTTCTTTTTCGATTACTGTTGAGGTAATCAGTGGAAGTTTTTTGTTGGTATCCTGCTCTTCGATTCGGGCTTCGATTCGATTGAGGACCGCCTTGGTGTCGGTCAGCGCTTGGGCATAATTTTTTTTGAGCGCCTGTAGTTCTTCCAAACTGCCGTTTGCAAGAATTTCATCAATGTTTTTAGCATTATTAGATTCGCAGGCAAGACCTGAAAATAATAGGAGTAAGTAAAGTGCTTTTTTCATTTTAATTAGGGGTGTTTACTAAGGTTTGTAAATGTGTTTTTTTGACGACCACCTCTTTCATGGCATTGAGGTATTCGCTTTGGGCAGCATAGAGCTGTGTTTGGGCTTGGCGCAGTTCAAAACTTGAGGCCATGCCTTCCGTGTATTTGATTTGATTTTTTTGTTCTATACGTTCAGCAAGTGCGAGGTTGTTTTTGCTTGAGGCATAATTTTTTACGGCAAGTTCAAAGTCATTACGCGCTTGTAAATATTGAAGTTGAATTTGTTCTTGCGTCAGGGCGAGGTTGTTTTCGGCCTGTTCGAGCGCGATTTTCGCTTTTTGGGAAGCCGCAGTACGACCTAAAGAGCTAAAAATCGGAATATTTAAATTGACGCCAAGCAAAGAAGAGCCAAACCACTTTTGATCGCTATCCAAAAAAGTAAAGCCATCACTGTTGCCGGTATAATTGCCGTTGACAAATGCCCGGAGTGTGGGTAGTGCTTTGGAACGTTCGAGGCGGAGCAACAACTTTTCGGAATCCCGATTGTTTTGGGCGATTTTAAGGTCAATATTGTTGGACAAGTCTGGGGTGTTGTTTTGAATGGGGTTCATTTGGGTGACCGCCAGGGCCTCTAATTGATCGGAGAGGATGAGCGCTTGATCGTCTGGATATCCTAGGGTTAGCTTGAGCAATGAGCGGGTTAGCTTTTGCAGGTTTTGTGCATAATCGAGTTGCGAATTGACTTTAGATAAGGTGAGTTTGAGTTGTTCTACATCTTCTTCTTCTGCAAAACCATTTTCAAAAAGTTTGGTTGTTTCTCTGAGGTTGTCACCCAGGTTGGCGCTGTTTTTTTCCAATAGGCGCACATTTTCATCGGCCAGTAAAACGGTACAATAGCTGTCTGTGATGGCTTTTGTGATTTCGAGTTGGGTTTTTTCTAAAATATTTTCGGAGATGTTCAGATATACCTTAGAAGCTTGTAATCCAACAATGTAACTGCCGTCAAAAATCAGTTGTTCTACACGAGCACCGGCCACAAAGTTTTGTGGTGTACCAAATTGTATTTCGGCAAACTCACCAGGTTGTCCTCCAAAAAATTCGGCCGGGATCAGCGATACCGGTTGCTCAATAAAGTTTTGATAACTGGCACTGGCCGACAGTTGTGGCAAGCCTCTTGCGATTACCTCCCAGCGATCTTTATAGGCTTTTTGGAGGTCTAAACTGGCATTTTGCAGGTTGGTATTATGGATCAGTCCATAACCAATGGCTTCTTGTAAGGTCAGGCTTTCTGGGCTTTTTTGCCCATAAATAAAGAGGCTACAAAGTAGCGTAAAAAAGGTAAGATTTAATTTTCTCATACGGTTTCTTTTGCATTGTAAGATTGGAACAATTCGAGTCCTTTAGGGGTGGCAATCGCCCTAAAGTGATATTCAAAATATTGGATAAGTAATTTTTCGATTTTATATTTTTTGACCGGAAACAGACTGATGTCTCGAATGCCACGGATGCCATTAAAATACAAACGGGTGACAAAGTCTGTGTCGATTTCGGATCTAAAAAGTCCCGTTTTTATGCCTTTTTCTAGACTTTTCTTAAACTGGGATCCTAAGACGGTCAGCTCTTTTTCTTTGAGTTCACTATAAATTTTGGGGTAGTACTTTTGCAATTGATATTGGGGTGATTGTTGATCGTCAATTAGAAATTTGAGGGCTATTTTTTTTATTTCAAACAACCCTTGGATGGGATTGGCTTCTTGTTTATAAATGTTGGTAATGTCCGCCATAACCGTATCAAAAATGGCATGCGAGGCTTCAAAAACCAATTGGTTTTTATTGTCAAAGTACTCATAAATGGTTTTTTTTGAAATCCCGAGTTTTTGCGCGAGATCATCCATGGTTACATTTTTAAAACCATAGCTCAAAAAATCCTGTACGGCACGTTCAAGAATTTTCTCTTTCATAGCAATTGGGCGCAAATATACGTATAGAAACTTTTAAAACAAAAAAAGTTTCCAAAGTTTTTAGGGGTTGCTTTTCTCTTGAAATCCGTTACTTTTGAAAAAATGTTATTCTGTGGTCGAACCCTATTACACAGCCTTTTTAGAATATCTAGAAGTCGAACAACCCAAAGGACAACCCGAAAGCCTTTATGCGCCTTCCAACTACATTTTGGGACTTGGAGGGAAACGTATCCGGCCCCTACTTACCTTGTTGGCTGCAGACGTTTGTAACGGAGATTTTCGTGCGGCACTTCCTGCGGCTATGGCAGTAGAGGTGTTTCATAACTTTAGTTTGGTGCACGATGACATAATGGATGCCGCGCCTCTTCGCCGAGGCCAGCAAACGGTTCATAACAAATGGGACATCAATGCGGGGATTTTGTCTGGCGATGTGATGTTGGTTGCTGCCTACCAATATTTTGAATCCTATCCACCGAAGCTGTTTAAGGAGTTGGTTACAACCTTTAGTTTGACCGCCCAACAGGTTTGCGAGGGCCAGCAGATGGATGTTGATTTTCCCCAACAAAACGAAGTTACCAATGCGCAATACCTCCAAATGATCACTTATAAAACAGCTGTGCTTTTGGGTTGCGCTCTCAAAATGGGGGCCCTCATAGGCGGTGCATCTACTGATCTTGCCGAACAATGGTATGCTTTTGGCAAAAACATCGGAATTGCTTTTCAACTTCAAGATGACTATCTCGATGCGTTTGGCGACCCCAAAACATTTGGAAAACAAGTAGGCGGCGATATCATTGAAAACAAAAAAACGTTTTTATACCTCTGTGCGCTTAAAAACGGAAATTCGCTCCAAACTGCGGCGCTGATCGATTGGTTTTCTAAAAACCTGGATGATAACACAGAAAAAATCCAACAGGTCAAAGAAATTTTTAAATCCACTGGAGCCGAAGCTGCTACCCGCGCCGAAATCCAACGGTATACCCACAAGGCATTTGATCTACTAACCGCACTTCCTTATCCTAAAGACCGTTTGCAACCACTAAAAAATTTGGCGGAAGCATTGATTCAAAGAACTACCTAAAAAAGCCTTTTGAGGAGTGCTTTCAAAAAAACCAAAAGCGGAAACGATCGCATGATTTTTAGATCATCCCACAATGAAGCATCTTCGTCCAAAAACCTAAAAATGGTCTGGTGATGATTTTTTTGAAATAGATTTTTGAACAAATCACTTCCCTGATCATTATACCGTGCCAAAACATCGATAAATAACGTATCGTAAAAATGATAACGACCCCTGATTTTAAATTGATCTAAAGGTTTATCTTTTTTCAGAAAAAGGAGGAGTTCTTGGGTTTTTTTGATGGTGTTTTGAAAAGTATAACCCGTAGATGCCTTGGTCCAACCACCGGCAGTTCCGATATGTAGAAGGCTTTTGGTGTTGTGTGGGTCAAAATTATAGGCGGTCATAGGGATGCAGCCGGTTTCTTTTTCGACGATGGTATACGTATCAATCCCTATTTTTTCTAAATAATCAGTAATCCCTTTTTCATAGGCCTGCGGGGTTAACAAATCTTTAGAAAAAAGGGTAAATTCTAACAAGGCTTGATCTTTGGAAAAAGGCAGTACATACATGAACTGCGTCCTGTCATTTTGAGGCAGATCAAAATCCATAAAAACCAGTTCTTTTGGATCAAAATCTTCTTGTGGTGTTTGGACAATCCATCCCAAAAAATGCTGTTGCAGCACCGGATATTTTTTTTGGTTTGTGTAACGTTGAGGCTGATTGATACTCGAAAAGACTTTGGGACTTTCATAGTGGCCTTTGTCAGTAACAACTTGGGTCAAATGATCGACATCTTTGACCTGACTAACCGTTTCGTATACTACATCAACATTAGGATGTTTTTGTAAGATGTTGTGTACATAATTATAAAAATCAATCCCTCGAATCATTTTATATTGATAGGGATCCAACAACAGTTTTTTATGCCATTGCTGATGTTTAAATAGCGCGGTATCCCATCGATAAGAGACGATCTCTTCTAAAGGTCCAGGATTGGTTTCCCAAAAACACCAAGTTCTATCGTTGGATTTTTGTGACTGCTTTTCGATGAGAAGGATTTTCGAATTTTGAAAAAATGAATCTTCAGACATACCAAGCAAAAGCAACAATCCAGAGGCACCCCCTCCACAGACGATATAGTCGTACGATTTCTTTTTCAATGGCATGTTTCAAAAGTAACTAAATAGAAATAAAGTTCAGTGCCCCAAAAGTTTATTATAATTTTACATATAAATTAAAACCTCATGGAATCGATTATTACCTACTTTGAAAATTTGGACCCTATCTTGGGAGCGTTACTTGCCACAACATTTACCTGGTTATTAACCGCACTGGGTGCTTCTTTTGTTTTTTTGTTTAAAGAAATGCGCCGTGCAGTACTGGATGGCATGTTGGGTTTTACCGGCGGTGTGATGGTTGCTGCAAGTTTTTGGAGCTTACTGGCCCCGGGTATAGAAATGAGCAAGGGCGAGGGCTTTATAAAAGTCATACCCGCTGCGGTAGGATTTGCATTGGGCGCATTGTTTATTTTTGGCTTGGATAAAATTTTACCCCATATCCATATCAATTCTAAAGTCTCGGAGGGGATAAAAACACCTTGGCACAGAAGTACCCTTCTGGTCCTTGCGATTACACTGCATAACATCCCCGAAGGATTGGCAGTAGGGGTGCTTTTTGGAGGCGTTGCTGCGGGAATTCCAGAAGCATCGATCACGGGCGCAGTTGTTTTGGCAATGGGTATTGGGATTCAAAATTTTCCTGAGGGGATTGCTGTCGCGATGCCCATGCGACGCCAAGGCGTAAGCCGGTTTAAGAGTTTTTGGTACGGTCAATTATCGGCCATTGTTGAGCCAATAGCAGGGGTGCTGGGTGCGGTTGCAGTTACTTTTTTTACGCCTCTTTTGCCATACGCGCTTGCCTTTGCTGCTGGGGCAATGATTTTTGTGGTGGTAGAAGAAGTGATCCCCGAAACCCAACAAGACCGATATACCGATATTGCTACCTTGGGCTTTATTGGCGGTTTCATAGTGATGATGGTTTTGGACGTGGCCCTGGGCTAAACTTATTCTGCAAAACTGTTCCAACCCTGAGCTTCAAGAGCAATTTGCTGACCCAAACCTGTTATCAGCTGGTTACCCCTTTTCAGGTCGGCGCAATGCCCGATTACGGTCAATAAAGGGTGGTTTTTGATCTTTTCGTAGTCTTTTTGATCGATTGTAAAGAGCAGTTCATAATCTTCACCCCCATTGAGAGCGGCTGTGGTGCTATTGAATTTAAATTCTTCACAAATTGAGAGTACCTCAGGGTCGATCGGCAATTTTTCTTCGTAGATATGGCAACCTACCTGAGATGCTTTGCTGATATGTAAAAGCTCGGAGGATAAGCCGTCGCTGATATCAATCATGGCTGTTGGAACAATTTCTAAACTGTTCAAGAGATCGATGACATCGCCTCTTGCCTCTGGTTTTAGCTGCCTTCCGATGCTGTATGTATAAGAGCTTAAGTCGGGCTGGCTGTTGGGATTGACTTTAAAAACGGCCTTTTCACGCTCCAAGATTTGAAGACCTGCATAGGCCCCTCCAAGGTCCCCACTTACGACAATTAGATCATTTTCTTTGGTTCCATTACGACGGACAATCTTTTCTTTGGATGCACTTCCAAGGGCAGTTATTGATATGATTAATCCTTGAGTACTGCTGGTTGTATCCCCGCCAACCAGGTCTATATTGTAGTTTTTGCATGCCAGCCCAATGCCCTGATACAATTCTTCTAAAGCCTCTAAAGGAAAACGATTGGATACGGCGATAGAAACGGTAATTTGACTGGGGGTTGCATGCATTGCAAATAGGTCTGATAGGTTGACCACTACGGCTTTGTACCCCAGATGTTTTAAAGGAACATAGCTCAGATCAAAATGGACTCCTTCGATCAATAGATCTGTACTGACCAAGGTTTGGGTGTTTTTGAATTCTAAAACAGCGGCATCATCTCCAACACCAAGCAGGCTACTTTTGTTGTTGAGTTTAAAGGAGTGCGTCAAGTGTTCGATCAAACCAAATTCGCCAAGCGAACTTATAGGGGTTTTTGAAGGGTGCTTATCTTCTAACATGCTGCAAAAATAAAGTTTCTAATTTTAAAATTTCAACTTAGGGTTTCTTGTTTGATGATCGTATATCTAACAAGTTGGCTAAATTTGTATTCTATGAGCAAATACTTTTCGATAGTTTTTGGAATACTTCTATTCATTTCGTGTTCAAAAAACAACCAAGATGAAATAGAAGACACAGATATCGATACCACATCAGGAACTGGAGGTACGGGTGGTGATACCACTTCTACCCCAAGCTTTTCGGTGGTAAATTGCACCGATGGTCAGGCCGATGGATATGCCTGCTTAGGCTATGATTTGTTCGCCTACCTCCCCCTTTCTAATTTTGAAAGTTCATTTGGAAATGATATTTGGGGTTGGACCGATCCCGATACGAAAAAAGAATATGTGATTTTGGGCCTGGGAGATGGTACTGCCTTTATAGAGATTACCGACCCACTAAAACCGCTGTACCTCGGAAAATTGCCAACCGCTACTGTTGAAAGTGTTTGGAGGGATGTCAAGGTGTATCAAAACCATGCTTTTATAGTCAGCGAAGCAAGCGGGCATGGTGTTCAAGTGTTTGATTTAACCCGCTTGCGGGGTGTGACCACCAAGCAAGCATTTCAAGCAGATACACGACTCACCGGACTTGGGAGTGCCCACAACATTGTAATTAACGAAGACACGGGGTTTGCTTATGTGGTAGGTGCAAAAAACAACAATGGCAGTCCACTTGCCAATGGAGGTGCCATAATCATTGACATTAACACTCCAAAACAACCCCAAATAGTAGGCAATTATGCCGCATCACAATACATACATGACGCTCAAGTGGTACGCTATCAAGGACCAGATACAGACTATAACGGAAGGGAAATTTTGTTTGCGTCGAGTAGCGACGGCAATTCGTATTCCAATCTTGTTATTGCAGATGTTACAGACAAACAAAACCCCATCCGAATTTTTCAAGGCTCCTATCCCTTTCCGGTTTATGCTCATCAAAATTGGCTAACTGAAGATCATCGGTATGTTTTATTAGGCGATGAAATTGACGAACAAACTCACGGCTATCCCACCCGAACAATGATCTTTGACATTCAAGATCTAGATGCCCCCGAACTCCACTTTGAATTTTTGGGAGAGACTTCTGCTATCGATCACAACGGCTACGTAAAAGGCAATCGTTTTTATTTGGCCAGCTATGCTGCTGGCATGCGTGTTTACGACCTGTCAGATATTGACAATAAGGTGATTACAGAAATCGGTTTTTTTGATACGTACAAAAATCACAACAATGCTTCTTTTGTAGGAGTGTGGAGTGTTTATCCTTATTTTGAAAGTGGTATTTTGGCAATTAGTGATTCTGACAATGGTCTTTTTCTTGTAAAAGAGTCCGAATAGATTGGTTATGAGAAGGGCAGTTTGGTTATCAATTGGATTGCTGGCTTTACAAACGCTAACGTTCTGTACCAAAAAAGAATGGAGCCTCCAAACCAAGAAAACACCTGCCCACATCTTTAGTTTAGGAGGCACTCAAAATGAAGAAGCCAAAGCAGTAATTGCCACTGCCGATGGCGGATATCTTGTATTGGCCAACACCCAAAGTACGGATGGAGCTATTGAAGGAAAAAGCACCTCGGACTACGATCTTTGGCTACTAAAATTTGATCAAACCCATACACTGCTATGGCAAAAGACTATTGGGCATGCAGGCAATGACAAAGGCAATAAAATAGTACCTGCCTCTGACGGAGGATTTCTTATTGCAGGCTCTACACAAGACCTCAGCCAAGGACAAAATAATACAACGCAAATTTGGCTAATAAAAATTGATGCTCAAGCCAATCTTCTTTGGGAAAAAACGTATGGTTATCAAGGTATCGATACGGCCTATGACATAATCAAGACCAGCGATGGAGGGTTTTTGATTAGCGGCATAATAGATGTAACTGCATCAAATGGTGCTGGCAATGTACAGGCAAAAACCCAAAAGCATGCGGGAGGCGACTTTTGGGTGCTGAAAGTAGACCCCATAGGAGACCTGCAATGGAGCCAATATTATGGCGGGACCTATACCGATACGGCTTACAGTGCAGTTCAAACACCTGATGGGGGATATTTTATTTTGGGAACATCAGACAGTGAGGATGTTGATGTTTCAAAAAACAGAGGCACTTATGACCTTTGGTTGGTTCGTATAGACCGCCGCGGAACCTTACTTTGGGAGAAAAATTTTGGTGGCTCACAAATCGATGAAGGCGTAAAAATTTTGGCATTAGAAAATACAAACGTCCTCATCGCAGGAACAACAAGAAGTACCGATCAACTAATTGGTCAAAACAAAGGTGGAGCCGATGTTTGGATCGTGCAGATCGATTCTCAAGGCGATATAATTTGGGAAAAAACCTATGGAGGAAGCAGTTTTGACCTTACAACCAATTTACTTAAAACCCCCAACAACAATTTTATCATTACTGGGAACTCCAGAAGTGCCGATCAGGATCTCACCCAAAATAACGGTTATAACGATGCTTGGGTTTTTCAAATCGATCCAAACGGAAAAATAGCTTGGCAATCAACTTTGGGAGGCTCCCAAATTGACACTGCAGTAGATGCCACCACCCTTAACAATGGCACTATAATTGTTGTTGGTAATAGCAATAGTGATCTTGACCCAGATCGTCCCAACCAAGGATTTACAGATGTTCTAATTTTTTCAATTCAATAACCCATGAAACTACTTATCTACCCACTAATTGTACTGCTGATTTTTGCTTCTTGTACCAAGGAGCAACCAAAAAAAGAAATTGTGCTCAAAGTAAAATTTGGCCATTTTTGGAATGACTTCGCGGTACACGAACAAGATTTAGAAAATACCACTTACGCTATAGATGAAAAATTTTACCTCAATTTTTCGCGTTTACGCTATCTAATTTCGGACCTTCAGTTGGAGTCAGAAGACGGTAGATTGCTCAATATAAACCACTATCATCTGGTCGATTTGTCTGACCTATCAACACTAACGATAACCATACCTCAATCTGTAGAAACCGGCAAATACAAGCACCTTCGTTTTCGATTGGGATTTGAGGACAGTGACAACACAGATGGCGCATACAACGATCTCAATGCTACCTCGTGGAATGTGCCAGAACAGCTTGGAGGGGGCTATCATTTTATGCAATTGGACGGAAAATATGGCACCGATCCCGATGTGATTACCGATCCATTCAATTATCATTTCATAAGAGCGGTAGATGCAACAGATCCCGATAAATTGATATTAGAAGACACTTCTATTCCAATAGATTTGGGTGCTGTAGACCTACAAAAAGATGTAACAATTCATATAGATATGAAGTTGGAACAATGGTTCAAAAATCCTGTAGACTGGGATTTGAATACTTGGAACACGACTTTAATGCCTAACTTTAATGCACAAAAAGCGATGCATCAAAACGGACAAAATGTTTTTGAGTTTTCACAAAACCTTCCCGACTAACCAATTTTACGGGCTATTGGTACTTTTTTTAGGGCTGTCTTGCAAAAAAGCACCTGATTTAGAGGCCTATACGCCTACACCCTACACCCTTGAAATTCCCAAGCTGTTTAAGGAAAAACTCATCGACCCCGTAATTCCCTTTGACAATCCGATGACCCAAGAAGCCATAGCCCTCGGAGAACAACTTTTTTTTGAAAAATTGCTCTCCGGAGACCGAACCCAATCCTGTGCAAGCTGTCATCAGCCCCGCCGCGCTTTTGTCGATGAAACCCGTTTTAGTGATGGCATAGCTGGCACATTTGGAACACGCAACGCCATGCCTTTATTCAATTTGGCATGGAACTATGACGAGCGGTTTGCTTGGGACGGTAAAGAACTTGGGCTTGAGCAACAAGCCTTTGAGCCTATCACCAATCCAGATGAAATGCACGGCAGTTGGGAAGCAATCATCCGACGTCTAGAAGCGCATCCAGACTATCCGTCGCGCTTTGAAGCTGCTTTTGGAGACGACAAAATTGATTCGATTCGAATTGTAAAGGCCCTGGCTCAGTTTGAACGTACCTTGATTTCGGCAAACGCCAAATTTGATCAATTTTTAAACCAACAAGTGCAATTGACTCCAGCAGAGCAAAATGGATTGGCCGTTTTTATGGATGAGGCCCGTGGCGATTGTTTTCATTGCCATGGTAGTCCCAATAACCCCCTTTGGACCGACAATCAATTTCATAACAACGGGCTGGACACTTCTTTTTCTGATTTGGGGCTTGGAGGGGTTACCGGTCAGGCGAGTGATAATGGCAAATTTAGGACACCTTCACTGCGCAATTTGTCCTATACTGCACCCTATATGCATGATGGGCGCTTTGCAACACTAGAAGAAGTCATCGCACATTATAGCAATGGACTGCAACCGTCCTCTACTATCGATCCGTTAATGAAAAAGGTACAACAAGGAGGTGTTCAACTTTCTGAAGAAGACCAGGCCGATTTGATTGCTTTTCTAAAGACCCTTGACGACCCCCAATTCATTAATAATTCCCGTTTTAACATCAATAATTAAACCTTATAGAGGCATAAGGATTTAATGCCTAGGGGCTCGTGTTAAGCCAATAGAAATCGTATATTTGTACCTTATTTAGAATCAAACTATTCTAAAATGATAAAAGTTGCTCCTACTGCTAAAGAAAAAGTTAGTGCCTTGATGCGTGAAGAAGGCTTTGACCCTGCGACAGCCCATGTACGTGTGGGTGTCAAAAGTGGGGGCTGTTCGGGACTTTCTTACGAGCTCAAATTTGATCAAGAAAGCAAACCCGATGACCACCTTTATGAAGACAATGGTGTTCGGATTGTAGTTGACAAAAAGAGTCTGCTCTATTTGATCGGAACTACCTTAGAATATTCAGGAGGACTCAACGGGAAAGGTTTTGTGTTCAACAACCCCAATGCCCAAAGAACTTGCGGCTGTGGAGAAAGTTTTTCACTCTAAAAAATGGACCGATGGCGTATACAGAAGAAGAATTAAAAAAAGAACTCGAAACAAAAGAATACGAATACGGATTTTATACCGATATCGATTCGGAAACGTTTGCCAAAGGGCTTAATGAAGATGTGATCAAGCAGATTTCTGCGAAAAAAAAGGAACCCCAATGGATGACAGATTGGCGTCTAGAAGCCTATCGCGCATGGAAAGATATGATCGAACCCGAATGGGCCAATGTGCAATACGAAAAGCCCGATTTTCAGGACATCTCCTACTACTCTGCCCCAAAAAAGAAGGACAAATATGAAAGTCTCGACGAGGTAGATCCCGAATTGATTGCTACATTCAACAAATTGGGGATATCCGTTGACGAGCAAAAGAAATTGACCGGCGTGGCCGTGGACATCGTTATGGATTCTGTTTCGGTGGCAACAACTTTTAAAGAAACGCTTGCCGAAAAGGGCATCATCTTTTGCCCCATTTCTGAAGCGATACAAGAACACCCCGAATTGGTTAGAAAATACCTCGGAACGGTCGTGCCGCCCAAAGATAACTTTTATGCAGCCCTAAACTCGGCGGTATTTTCAGACGGTTCATTTTGCTACATCCCCAAAGGCGTTAAGTGCCCGATGGAATTGTCAACCTACTTTAGGATCAATCAGGCCGGGACAGGACAATTTGAGCGTACCTTAGTCATTGCCGACGAAAGCAGTTATGTCAGCTATCTTGAAGGATGCACAGCACCCTCACGCGATGAAAACCAATTGCACGCAGCGGTGGTAGAGCTTATTGCTTTGGACCATGCAGAGATCAAATATTCGACCGTTCAAAATTGGTTTCCTGGAAACAAAGAGGGTAAGGGAGGCGTATATAATTTTGTAACCAAAAGAGGAATTTGCCACAAGCGCTCCAAAATCTCATGGACACAAGTAGAAACAGGTTCTGCCGTCACTTGGAAATACCCCTCATGTATTTTAAAAGGCGATCATTCTATCGGAGAATTTTATTCCATTGCAGTAACCAATAATTTTCAACAAGCGGACACAGGAACAAAAATGGTTCACTTGGGCAAAAACACCCGAAGTACAATCATCTCCAAAGGTATATCAGCAGGAAAATCACAAAACAGCTATCGGGGACTGGTTCAAATCAATGCACGTGCCAAAAATGCACGAAATTTTTCGCAATGCGACTCGCTGTTGATGGGCAATGAATGCGGGGCACACACCTTTCCGTATATAGAGGCCAAAAACAATACAGCACAAATCGAACACGAAGCAACGACCAGCAAAATCGGTGAAGATCAAATATTTTATTGCAATCAACGAGGTATTGACACCGAAAAGGCGATCGCGTTGATTGTCAATGGATTTAGTAAAGAAGTATTGAATAAGCTCCCAATGGAATTTGCCATAGAAGCTCAAAAATTATTAGAAATTTCCCTCGAAGGATCTGTAGGGTAAATCATAAAGCTATGTTGACGATTGAAAATTTACACGCTCAAGTAGAGGGCAAAAAAATATTAAAAGGGATTGATCTAGACATCAAACCAGGCGAGGTTCATGCTATAATGGGACCCAACGGTTCCGGCAAGAGCACCTTATCATCGGTGATCGCCGGCAATGAAGATTTTGAGACCACAGCAGGGACCATCTTACTCAGGGGAGAAGACCTTACTGAACTTAGCCCCGAAGAACGCGCCCATAAAGGCATTTTCCTTTCGTTTCAATATCCTGTAGAAATCCCTGGAGTATCCGTAACCAATTTTATCAAAACAGCCATCAATGCAAATCGAAAAGCAAAAGGGCAAGAAGATATGCCAAGTAACGAGATGCTCAAAAAAATTCGGGAGAAAGCAAAACTACTCGAAATAGATTCTAAATTTTTATCGCGTTCGCTCAATGAAGGATTTTCTGGTGGAGAAAAAAAGCGAAACGAAATTTTCCAAATGGCCATGCTCGAACCCCAATTGGCCATACTTGATGAAACCGACTCAGGACTCGATATCGATGCACTCAAAATTGTGGCCAATGGCGTCAACAAACTTCGTAGCAAAGACAATGCGATTGTCGTAATTACTCATTATCAAAGGCTATTGGACTACATCGTGCCCGATTTTGTT
>Ga0255768_10001658_pt1 | contig 22712 bp, 31 predicted proteins | sample 071ome_33_FD_179983 | JGI IMG/M metagenome (GOLD analysis project Ga0255768, IMG submission 179983) | Coastal salt marsh microbial communities from the Groves Creek Marsh, Skidaway Island, Georgia - 071412AT metaG (version 2) | ecosystem: Environmental > Aquatic > Marine > Intertidal zone >...
CCATCAGTTGTCTGAGTGTAAGTACCAGAGTTCATGGTCGCCGCATCAGTTGCCGAAGCAGGAGCAGTAAGACCACCAAGAGTAGCAGAGACATTAGAACCACTTACCGAATAGGTAGATCCAAGACGAGTTGCCTGAGAGGCAGAAGCATCAACCGTCAGTTGAACACTTGAAGAGATTTTATGAGTAAGATCGGCATGTGCAGGTGCCGCCAAAGCAAACATAGCAAGGAGCAACAGCGCTCTTTTCATATGGTAGATCAGTCTTTAAAAGTATTTATCTTGACAAACCGTCTGGCATCTGGTATGCTAAATACTGTACGCCATGACTGGAATCAGCATGTGCTACCATGAGCCGTGAGGAGTTTAATTCCTGAAACGGATGATGAGTTCTACTGAATTGATGCTTAAAAAACTCCTGCCACTTGCGTTGGCGACTTCTATCCCTGCTGCTTGTGCCTATCCAAGTATCAGCGAGATCAAGAACCCTCCTGCTGTTGATGTAGCGGTCAACGTAGAAAAGGCAGTCCCCATTGAGGTGGTTGAGAAAACTTGGAAGTGTCCTGGATGTAATTACAATGAAAAATATGTCCTCGAACAACTCCAAGAGAAGACTAGAATCTCGGATCGTAATGCCCTGGCAACGATCATGGGAAATATTAAATCGGAAAGTAACTTCATCCCCAATATTTGTGAGGGAGGTGCTAGAGTTCCTTATGATCGTTGCTATAGCGGTGGTTACGGACTCATTCAGTGGACCTCTACGGGTCGTTATCTGGGGTTAGGACGCTTCGCTAAGAAGTATGGTTACGATCCTTCTTCCCTTGAAGGTCAGACAGCATACATGATTAACGAGTATACCTTCCAGAAGTATCTTCCTGAATTTGAAGGTCCTGGTCAGACAGTCGATCAGTATATGGTCGGTGCTTACTATTGGTTGGGTTGGGGTATCAAAGGATATCGTCAGCAGTATGCTTATCAGTACACTAAAAAACTTGTATGGAACTAAATTTGGGTTATGCTTTGGGGTATGTTGGTGTACCAGCACCCGATTATTTGGAATATGATCCTTGGTTTGGACACCCGATTCTTAGCGAACATCAATTGTGGTTAAAGTCTGCAAGGGAAACGGCAATCCAAGATCATCAGTTGACACTAGAACCAATCAGTGTTAAGATAGAACCCTCGGACATTCATGAGAGAATGTACCGAGTTGCTACCAAAAGTGGCAGCACAACCACGCAACTTGATCCAATGCCCGAATTTGGTGGCGGATCTGAGGAGTATCAAACTGGTCCTGGTGGTTGGTCTTCTGGAAATGGTATGAACCAATTCCGTTGACAATTTGAAGGGTCTGTGTTAGACTCTACTCATGACTCAGTAGCTCAGTTGGATAGAGCATCTGCCTTCTAAGCAGTTGGTCGGGGGTTCAAGTCCCTCCTGAGTCGCCTATTCCTCCTTAGCTCAGCGGTAGAGCGAACGACTGTTAATCGTTTGGTCCCTGGTTCGATCCCAGGAGGGGGAGTTGGAGAGTTGTCCGAGTGGTTTAAGGAGCAGCACTGGAAATGCTGTAAGGGGGCAACCTCTTCTAGGGTTCAAATCCCTAACTCTCCGCCTTGCCAAATTAGCTCAGTGGTAGAGCACTCGCCTTGTAAGCGAGCGGTCGTCGGTTCAAGTCCGACATTTGGCTTGGGTGCAATAGCACCCTAAAAATCCCTTCCGTGTGAAAAGTGTGTTGGGAAGTAATTCCCACCGCTGTTGTAAAACTTAATAAATAACCATGTGATGAACGCCTCAACTACTCGCAAGTAGTCACAATTCAAACAGAGACTTGTCGAGTCTCTTTCCATCCGCAGGTATTACTCTGCGAGAAAATAACGAGGTATCTAAAATGATTAAATCCGCATTCGCAGCACTCGCTGCTGCTCCCCTTTTCGCTGGTGCTGCAATGGCAGGACCCTACGTTAACGTTGAAGCCAACTCTGGCTTCACTGGTAGCGACTACACTGGCACGACCACTGACTTCCACGTAGGTTACGAAGGCACTGAAGGTGTTCTCGGTTACTACGTCCAAGCAGGTGCTTCTGTCGTTTCTCCTGACGGTGCTGCTGCTGACACTGTTCCTTCTGGTAAGGCAGGTCTGAGCGTTGCTGCTACTGAGAACCTGGGTGTTTATGGTGAAGTCAGCTTCGTCGGTTCTGGCGTTGCTGGTGTTGACCGTGGTTACGGCACCAAAGCAGGTGTTAAGTGGACCTTCTGATCACTTGATTAGATAAAAATCAGGACCCTCTAACAAGGGTCCTTTTTTATGGTTAAAATTTTGTATCGTTTCTGATGAAATATTTGAAGGTATTACTTCACCCCGTTACTCAGTTCAACCTGTTGGTCATGGGGTTCTTGATTCTAATTCAGGGACTTCACCTCCATGCTCACCATGAAATGGACCTTGATGCCGATAGTTACGTTCGTAACTTCTGCAGAAAGAATCTTGAAAAATGTGAGAGAATAATTCTGGAGCGATAAATACTTGACAACAGTCCCCACTTGTGTTATGATCTCCATAACCCCGTGGGGTTCTCTTATGTCGGTGTGGCGGAATTGGTAGACGCGCTGGGTTTAGGTTCCAGTGTCCTTGCGACGTGGAGGTTCAAGTCCTCTTACCGACACCAGGGGAATTAGCTCAGTTGGTAGAGCGCCTGCTTTGCAAGCAGGATGTCAGGAGTTCGAGTCTCCTATTCTCCATCCAAATTATTTTGGTGTTATGCAATTACCATTTTATGATGATTGGTTTCAGTCTAGACTGAATAAAACACGAAATATTTTGGGAGATGATTGGTTTCTGGGTAAAACAATTCTAGAACTGGGTGCCGCTCATGGTGACTTCGGAATGTTTTTCACCAAGTTGGGTTCTCAAGTTACTTTTTGTGACGCTAGATTTGAACACTTAGAATCAATTCAACAAAAACTACAAGTCGCATCTAAACTAATTCAATTAGATCAAAACACTGTGTACGATTTGGGTCAGCAATTTGACCTAGTTCTTCATTTTGGTGTTTTGTATCATGTTGAAAACTGGAGACAAGATCTAGCATGTGCATTAAATCATTCTAATTTGATGCTACTAGAAACAGTGGTTCATCCAGATAATACTGTAGAGGATTATTGGGAACCAGGTGGTGGATATCATTACGATGAATACAACTGCTTGCATCCAACCTTCACTGAGGCATCGGTAGAAAAAACTCTTACTGAACTCGGTGCAAAGTTTATACGCTTCGACAATGCCGATCTAAATACTACAGGATGGTTGCATGATAATGTCATTATCCAGAACGTATACAACTGGACTTCTGACAATTATTTGTTATACCAACCGACAGTAAAAAACGATATTGAGTATCGAACTCACTATCGAAGATTTTGGTTAGTTATTAGATGAAAATCAATCTCTGGTATTGTGAAGATATGGGTCAATGGAGATGGACCCTAACTGATAATCGTCGTCCTATTTGCAAACAAGAGTCGGGACAAAGACCCGATCTTAGAGATGCAATGGGAGATGTCGCTAACACTGTAGAATATTTGTTGGGCGATTAGCTCAGCGGTAGAGCGCCTCCCTTACAAGGAGGATGTCACAAGTTCGATCCTTGTATCGCCCATGAAGAAAAAACTCAAAAAAATAATTCAAAAACCTCTAAGGTTTCATCACCAAGATATCCATGAAGAATTTGATATACTAAAAGATCTACTGACAAAAGTTCTTGTAAAACTTGATCAAATTGAAAATGACGGAAAGACTCAATAAAGTTTATCATAGGGAAAATATTTCCTTTGCAGAAAATATTCTGAAGGTTTTAATTGATCCGAATTTTTATACAGCATACCAAAGAACCATGGATTACTATGGGGAAATAGTTACGTCGTTTTCTTCTTTTGATAATGAAAGAGGTAATCCTTTAGAGAAAGTTGTTAGTAACTATATTGTAAATTTGTATGATGATAGAATTCAAGATTTTATGAAGAGAAACAATCTTTATACTAATGGAACTTATTCATGGAATTGTTGGTGGCAGATGTATGATCCAAATGTTGTAAATAGTAAGCACCCTAGACATGATCATTATGCCTCAGGAGAAAATGTAGAATTTTCTTTTGTACATTTTTTAAAAACGAATGGGGATAAGTGTTTCAGATTTATAGGTGATTATGGCGAGAACTATGATTACGTTAACGAAGAAGATGGAGATTTAATCTTCTTTCCTTCTTGGGCAGCGCATGAAGTTCTTCCTGCAAAATCTGGTGTTCGTGCAGTTATTTCTGGTAACATCATGATCACTGAACATAGTTCGTGGTAGACCAATGATTAAAATTAGATGTAAAAATTGTAACGAAGAATTTTTTCTATCTTCTAAACGCACTTGTTGCGGATGTCCTAATAAGACGACTGTAGACGGAGACAAGATTACTGCTATTGATTTAAAGCAAGTAGAAATTATCAAAGTCAATAATGAACTTGTCGATGAAAAAAAGAAATATTTGACATCACAGGATCTTGAATTTCAAGAAAGTAGAAAAAAGCGTAAGGTTAAAAAATTAGATTTTGAGGTTCGATAAATGTCTGAGGTTATTGATTTTCCTAGTCTAGGATATGTGATTGATGATCTCCCAGAGAATATTCTGCAAGAGTTATGGGGGCATTTGCGAGACGCCATTGATCAAAAAAATGAAGCAAACCATAAACTTGCTGGAAATATTTCTGAAGAATATTATCTTAATCAGGATAATTTAAGTGAAGATATCTACGAGTATCTTTTCGGTTTGGCAAATGATTATGATAATAGATTTTCTTATTCTAAATATTCAGCACGCACATGCACAGAAGAATTGCCATTGTGCATCTCTAGTATCTGGGCAAATCTTCAAAAAAAGTACGAATTTAATCCTGTACATGATCATGCAGGAATTTATAGTTTTGTTATCTGGATGCAAATTCCTTATGATTTAACTGAAGAGTTGACGCAACCACACTGCATCAAGTCTAATTCTGGAAATGCTAGTTTATTCAATTTTTATTTTACTAGTCATCTGGGAAAGATTATGACTCATACTATTAATGTGGATAAAACTTACGAAGGTAAGATTATTCTTTTCCCCGCAGATTTGAGTCATTCTGTAAATCCATTTTATACTAGTGATGATTATAGAATATCCATCGCAGGTAATATGTCTCTAGAGTCTGCAGACTTTACTAAAGACTAAATACAACAACTTCGATTACACTGATGGAAATTTTTAGTATTGATGAATGGGAAAAAAATTTTGATGCTCTTCTAGAAAGAGTAGAAAATGGGGAACACATAGGCATTGTGAGGGACGATGGAACTGCAGCAGTCTTTATACCTGCTGATGACGATCTTCTAAAAATCTATACAGATCATAACGAAGCGTCCTAACCACTTGACTAAAATTTCATAGTCTGATAGACTAGATGGGTCAACACTCAAACAAATGACACTCACAACTAAGTTCAAGAAAGACCTTCAAATGCTTCGCAGTGCCTCTGATGGCGAAATTTTCCTTGACGTGAAGAATCCGAAACTTTACAAAAAGGTTCGTCGGTACTACGAGAATGAAGGAGTGGTATTTTCAGGTGACCCACTTGATGATTATGACATTCTTATGGACTGCCTTGTTCGTGATTTTGAGTCTATTGAGGTTGCATAGTCACGGGAAGACTTTAAAAACGCCCTGGTCGGGATGGTCTTAGGACCCCTGGGTTTCTTAGTTCCTAAAACTAAGTGGTGGAGTCACTATGACCCTCTGGTTTCCTTGTTCCTAAAACAAGGTGGTGCGGATGGGGTCAACCCCGCCTGGGACTTAGTTATTACCCAGTCAAAAAAATAACTTGGCGAGCCTGACAACCTAACCCTAGAGGGAACATGTTTTGCAAATGCGTGCGTAGAGATCGACCTTGGGGATGGTACGAAACCATCGAACAGGGCGATGAATATAAAGTAAAGCGTATTTTTGTAAATCCTAACTCCAGGTTTTCTCTTCAATACCATAATCACCGCTCAGAACACTGGGTGGTAGTTGAGGGCAGTGCTCTTGCACTTGTCAACAACTATGAAGAGCAAATTTATCCTGGTAAACACTTCTTTATTCCACTTGGTTCACGTCACCGCATTACTGCTGGTGATAATGGAGTAATGTTTATTGAAGTGCAGTTCGGTGAATGTCGTGAAGACGACATTATACGACTAGAAGATGATTATGGAAGAGTAGATTCTCAAGACACAGAATAATGTATTTGGTAACTGGTGGTGCAGGATTTATTGGTAGTAATTTTCTGCATTATATGCGGAAGGTTACCAATGAAAAAGTCATTGTACTGGACAATCTAACTTATGCTGCAGACATGAGGTTCATTCCTCAAGATTCTCAGTTTGAATTTGTCTGGTGTGATATTACAAATGAACAGCATGTGGACCACATCTTCCACAAGTATAAACCCAGAAAGGTTTTTCATTTTGCTGCCGAGAGTCATGTCGATAATTCTATTACGAACTATCGACCCTTCTTGGAATCTAATGTAGTTGGTACTATTAACTTGTTGAATGCCTCAGTTGCAATCGACCTTCATAAATTTCATCATATTTCTACCGATGAAGTTTATGGATCTCTTGAATATGATGATGAGAATCTTTTCACTGAAGATACTCCTTATGATCCAAGAAATCCTTATAGTGCCAGTAAAGCAGCATCAGACCATTACGTTAAAACATGGCATAACACATACGGTCTTCCATACGTTATTACCAACTGCAGTAATAACTATGGACCTCATCAGCATAAAGAAAAGTTGATCCCAAAGGTGGTTGACAATGCTTTGCATGATAGAGTGACATACATGTACGGCGGCGGACATCAAATTCGTGACTGGTTGTATGTTCATGATCATTGTCGTGCTATCTGGACGATTGAAGAACAACGGATTTTAAATGATAACTTCAATATTGGTGGTGGATGTGAACTGCAGAATATTGAAGTTACTAAAAAAATTCTAGATATTCTTGATAAACCCCATTCATTGATTGGGGTTTCTAACAGTCGTCCAGGGCAAGACAAGCGTTATGGTATGAGTTATGATAAACTTACCCAGAGGACTGGTTGGATTCCTCATATGAGTTTTGACTCAGCATTAGAAATGACAGTTGATTGGTACTTGAAGCAATGATTTCACTTTATGGTCCTGGATTTGTTGGTGGAAAGTTTGCCAAAATGTATCCAGAGATTGTTGACATTCAACAGAAATTTGACAGGTATCCAAGACACAAGGAGATCCTGTATTTCATTTCTACAACGCACAACTATCACGTTCATGATCAGATTACTAAGGATGTAGATACTAATCTAAAAGTCCTTTGTGAGGTTCTGGACTACTGTCGTTCAGAGGACATTACATTCAACTTCATCTCTTCTTGGTTTGTGTACGGTAAAACACCCTACATGCCAGCGAAAGAAGATTCTAGATGTGATCCTACTGGGTTCTATTCTATTACCAAAAAGTGTGCTGAAGATTTAATTAGGTCTTTTGCTGATACTTATGGTATGAAATATCGTATCCTGCGCTTATGTAATGTCTTAGGCGCAGGAGACAAAAATGCTACCCGCCAAAAGAACGCAATCACTTGGATGATTAACGAACTTAAAGTGGGTCATGATATCAAACTGTATGATCACGGTAATCATTGTCGTGATATAATGCATGTTCAGGATGTTTGTAGAGCGATTAAACTTGTACTAGACAAAGGCAACTTGAACGAGATTTATAATATCGGATCTGGTAAACCGACTACAGTATCAGAAATCATCTCTCTTGCCAACCACTATATACAGTCGGAGGGTAAGGTAGTGAGCATCGATCCTCCCGAGTTTCACAAAACTGTCCAATGCCAGAATTTCTGGATGGACACTAAAAAACTTCAATCACTTGGGTTTGAACAACATCTCGATTTAGAATTCATTGTAAAAGATCTATGTCTCTAAGCAGTAAAGTATCTGACTTTATCACTAACCTAGAACAGGAAGGTGAACATCTATTTCCTTATCTTGCGAACAAGAATTGGGAACCTGGTCAACCGATTTATTATTCTGGTCCTTATTGGGATAACCAAGAACCAACTGCTGCGATCACGACTCTTTTGCAGGGTAAATGGTTGCCTGCTGGAGAAGAAGTTAATAAGTTTGAACGAGCGTTCTCTAAGCAGTTTGAGTTTGGTCATTCTGTGATGGTCAACTCAGGTTCCTCAGCGAACTTGGTGATGATTGCAGCACTCAAGAAGTATTTTGGATGGGTAGATGGTGATGAAATTATTGTTTGTGTTTGTGGTTTTCCAACTACAATTAACCCCATTCTACAAAACAATCTAAAACCAGTATTTGTAGATATCAATTATGATGACCTTAACTGGAATCTAGATCAGATTAGGTCTAAAATTACTACAAAGACTCGTGCTGTATTTTCATCACCCGTCTTGGGAAATCCCTATGACTTTGATGAGTTTTTTGAGATTCTTGATTCTTATAATATCCACTACATTGCGGACAATTGTGATTCCCTTGGAAGTCGCTGGCGTGGTAATCTGCTTACCAAACACGCCGTCGCAGCGTCTTGTTCGTTCTACCCAGCGCATCATATCAGTACGATCGAAGGTGGTATGGTGTCCTCTAACATTGAAGAGATCGTACAGATCGCTAGATCTTATGCTTGGTGGGGCAGAGGGTGCTATTGTGTAGGATCCCAAAACAAATTGCCCAATGGCGTTTGTGGCAACCGATTCGACCACTGGTTGAAAGGGTATGACCAACAGGTTGACCATAAGTATGTCTTCGGCGTTCAGGGATACAACCTCAAACCTGCTGACTTGCAAGGGTCTATCGGGTTGGTGCAACTGACTAAGCAAGACGAGATACATCGTATCCGTCGTTTCAACAAAGCAAGACTCCATGAGATCTTTTCTAAGATCCCTGGTGTCAGGGTTGTTGAAGAGAAAGAACATGCAGAGACTTCTTGGTTTGGTGTACCGATTGTCTGTGAAGATGGTCCTGTATCAGCAAATAAACATCATCTTGTTAAGTATTTAGAAGACAATAACATCCAGACTAGAAATTATTTTGCTGGTAATCTATTGATGCATCCTGGGTATAGGCATATTGAACCAGCATCTAACTATCCAAACGCATCTAAGGTGCTCAACAACGTATTCTTTATTGGTTGCTCTCCTGTTATTACAGAACCGATGCTTGACTACATAGAAGAGGTTGTTGTAAAATATACCCAAGAAAATCTTTTCCATCATTCGGTATGACACAGTATCAGAAGAAAGCACTAGTTCTCGGTGCAGGTGGTTTCATTGGAAGTCACATGGTTAAACGACTTAAATCAGAAGGATATTGGGTTCGTGGTGTTGACCTTAAACGTCCAGAATTCACAAAGACTGAAGCAGATGAATTTGTTCTAGGAGACCTTAGGGATCCTGGGTTTGTAAAACGTGTTCTTCAATGGAAAGGTACGCAAGGAAACTTCTATCACGAAGTTCCTTATCGTTACATCCAGTGTTTTGATGAGATCTATCAGTTCGCTGCCGACATGGGTGGTGCTGGTTTCGTCTTTACGGGTGAAAACGATGCTGAGATCATGCAGAACTCAGTCACAATCAACCTAAACGTGCTTGAAAAGCAGCGGTTGATGAATGAAGAAAAGGGTAAGAACGTTACCAAGATTTTCTATTCGGGTTCTGCTTGCATGTATCCCGAGTATAATCAATTGGATCCTGATAACCCTGATTGCCGTGAAGAATCTGCATACCCCGCTAATCCTGATAGCGAGTACGGGTGGGAAAAACTCTTCTCCGAGAGACTTTACCTTGCTTACAACCGTAATCATGGCATCCCTGTTCGCATTGCTCGTTACCACAATATCTTTGGTCCTGAAGGAACCTGGGACGGTGGAAGAGAGAAAGCGCCAGCTGCAATCTGCCGTAAAGTCGCTTACCTCCCACAGGAAGGTGGAGCAATCGAGGTGTGGGGAGACGGTCTACAAACTCGTTCCTTCTTGTTCGTTGACGAATGCATTGAAGCGACTAGACGACTAATGGATAGCAACTTCATCGGACCTGTTAATATTGGTTCTGAAGAGATGGTCTCCATTAATCAACTGGTAGACACTGTTGCTAAAGTTGCTGGCAAGGAAGTTTCTAAGATTCATATTGATGGTCCTCTTGGTGTCCGTGGTCGTAACTCTAATAACGATTTGATACGCGAAAAGTTGGGTTGGGACTATCAGCAAACTCTGGAAGAAGGCATTCGTAAGACTTACGAATGGATTAACTGGCAAATCTCTAAAAAAATCTACGCAGAATAAAAATCATGACTGTTAATTCTAGATATCGCCCCTGGCCTAATTCTGGAATTCATGACGAATTGATTCATGATTTCCCTAATTCTGCTAAGGTAACTGGCAACTTTTCTCAGGCATACCAGGACCTTTTTGTTCTTACCATGCTTCGTGGTAAGTTGAATGGAAGATACCTTGAGATTGGATCTAATGAACCACAACTCCTTAGCAACACAGCATTGTTGGAGTCTCTTGGTTGGAAAGGAATTTCTATTGAGATCCTTCCTGAAATGGTAGAAAAATTTAATGCACAGCGTCTAAATCCCTGTTATGAAGCAGACGCAACTACCTTTGATTGGAAAGAGGCAGTCAAGCAACAACGCTGGCGTAGCAATAGATTTGACTATGCCTCTATCGATTGCGAACCTGCAGAGACAACCTACAAAGCATTGGTAAATCTACCTGAAGAGTATAGGTTCTCCGTCATCACCTATGAGACTGATGTATACAAGGATGGTCCTATACCTAGAGAAAAGCAAAGGGCATACCTAACAGAGCGTGGATATCAACTAGTTGCAAGTAATGTTTGTAACGGTTCTAATCCTTACGAAGATTGGTGGGTTGATCCTGAGATTGTGCCCGAAGAAGTGTGGTTACCCTTCCACACAAATGAAGCAGAAGCACGGCACCTTTTTATTAAAAACGCATGATACAAATCTCACATTGGTATGGTAGACTGGGGAACAATATTCAACAATGTGCTGTAGGCAACATGGTTGCTGAGGCACTTGAGTCCTCCTTTCAACAAACACTAGATCATGATCTCATTAAAAAACACACCAACACTTTTGGGAAGGGTTCGGCAAGTTACGTATCGAAGTGGTTCTATTGGGAAGGACCTTATAAAGAGGTTAATCTTCCTGTGGATTACATCTATCAAAATATGCGGCGGGTGTGTAAGGAGTATATTGCACCCAATCTCAACATCCCGCAAAGAACTCCTCTTGGGGATGACACTATTGTCATTCATATTCGTAGTGGAGATGTTTTTGACAAAGGGGTGGTTAACCCTAGTCAATATACTCCTAATCCTCTTAGTTTTTATAACCACCTCATTGACCAATTTGAAAAGGCCATTGTTGTTACGGAACCTGATACGCACAATCCAATCATCGATGTGCTTGAAGTAAACCCTAAAGTAAGGATTCAGTCTTCTTCTGTTGAGGAGGATTTTGCCACGTTGATGTCGGCAAAACACCTTGCGAATTCTGGTGTTGGTACATTTGGTGTTGCTGCTGCTCTTTGTAGTTCCAACATTAAACAGTTTTGGTGTACTGATCTTCATATCACGGAGCATCTAAACTATAAAATGCTGCTAGGAACTGGAATAGATATTGCCCTGTATGAGTTGCCCATGAAATACCTTAAGGTTGGTGAATGGAACAACACTGATTATCAACGTCAAATGGTTTTGGAGATGTGAAATGAAAATTTATGATGTTTTTACTTTTTTCAATGAACTAGATCTACTGGAACTGAGGATGAATATCCTTGGTGACACAGTAGATTATTTTGTTATTAACGAAGCAAACATTACCTTCACTGGTAAACCAAAACCACTTTACTTTGCAGAAAATCGTGAGAGATTTAAAAAGTGGGAACATAAAATTATTCATCATGTCACCGAAGATAGCAATCAGACACTAGAAAAGTATTGGGAAGGTGTTCCATATCATAGGAGTATGAAGGAAGACGATATCTACAAACTTCCACTCCACTACCAGCGTGCTTGCTTCCATAAAGATAGTGCAATTTACGCTCTATTAGATAAAGCAGACGATGATGATATCATTTTAACCAGTGACGCTGATGAAATTGCCAATCCTTTAGCGTTAGAAGCAATTGATAAGTGGTTTAATCCTGATTGTCATTATGTTTTGGTGGGTCCAGTTTATTATTACTATCTAAATCTTCTATGTGAAAAGGAATGGATGGGAACTAGAGCGTGTACGATGAAGACATTGAAAACAATGAGCATCGATAAACTCCGCCAGTCTCATGAAAAAGCATGGAGAATTCTTGATGGTAGTTGGCACTGGAGTTTCTTTGGTGATGCCGATACAGTTCGTGCTAAAATGGATGCGTATGAGCATCAAGAAAATAACCTGAAGCAATTCCGTGATACTATGGAGGCAAGAATTGAGCAGGGTGTAGATCCCTTTGGTAGAGATTATCTATATAAACCAAAGGTAGTTCCAATTGATGACTCTTTCCCAGAGTACATTATTCAGAACCAAGAACAACTGAGGGATTTTATTAAATGAACATCATCGAAGGCGTAGCAGTATCTAATCTGTGTGACTATTCTTTTGGTGACCAGTCGGGGTGCATCGGAAGAGTTGAAGGTGCTTTTATGAAGTTGGCACACAAGAGTAACGAAGACTTCATTGAAGCACATAAGGCACTGAGAAAGAAGAGAGACACTATGATTCTCTTCATTGATAATATTCGACTTTACAAAAGGCACATTCCAACTACAAATGATTATGACCGTCAATGGATTGATGGTTTGTATGAACAGAATGATTTGTTGAAGATGTGTAAGCACTTCAAAGACACTAAGTTCATCATCTTCACTAATCTAGAAGACACTCCGATCGAGGAAGATATTCAAAACAAAATTCCTAAGAATGTCCTTGCAATCTATGGTGTCAATGCAACTGGATATGGTGGTAAGGTTCATCCCTTTCCCTATGGAGTCCAGAGAATTCTACACAAGTCTGATAACAGGATTCCTATTTTGAATCACTACATCGGATCTGATGTTAAACCAAAGAAACTATTGTATATTAATCACGCCGAACATACTAATTTGAGTGAGCGTGGTAATATTCGTGAGATATTTCATGGTAAAAACTATGCAACGGTATCTGAAAGAGTACACTACGAACAATATTGTCAAGACATTCTAAATCACAAGTTTGTGGTTTGTCCTCAGGGTAACGGGGTGGATTGCCATAGGAACTGGGAAGTGTTATACTTGGGTAGAGTTCCTATCATGAAGAAGACGGATTATCTGCAGGAACTATACAAAGACTATCCTATTCTGTGGGTTGATGATTACGCAAAAATTACTAAAACATTGTTGACACAAAACAATGATTTGTATTTGAAAGCAAAGACTATCGATTCAAATCTTCTTGATCTCTATACTGTATTCAATCGTGCTTTGAAAAATGCTCAAGATTCCTGATGTAACTTTATTGATGTTGGCAGACATCGATATTCCTGAAGCGGTTTATGCAGTCAACAAATCTTGTGAAAAGATTGAATGGGGTGCTGTAAAGTTTCTTGGTAGTAAGGGAAACCCCGATGGTTTGTGTGACCAGGCAACTTACGAAGAAACATATCCAATCCAATCGATTGATGATTTCAATTTTTATTGCATCTACAATCTAGGACAGCATTGTCAAACTTCACATCTTCTTCTCATCCATCCAGATGGGTATGTTATTCGACCTCATCTGTGGGATGAGTCGTGGTTGCAATATGATTATATCGGAGCACCTTGGAGAGATGACCCCACCGCATACCTTGATCCCTGGGGCAGGAACCAGCGTGTAGGCAATGGAGGGTTCTCTCTCCGTAGTAAGAAACTTCTGGACGTTCCAGGGCGCGTAGAGGTCCCCTGGGAGGTCAATGTGGGTGACTTTTATAAGCACATGAATGCTGGTCTATATAATGAAGATGGCAACATCTGTGTTCATAATAGACACATCTTTGAAGAACAGGGTTGTGTCTTTGCACCAGTATCTGTAGCATCTAAATTTTCTAGAGAGGAAATGCTCCCCGACAGTGAACAAGAAACCTTCGGGTTTCATTATCATTTTCAAGAGATTCGATGAATGATCCAAAGATACTTTTCAAAACTAAAATTTTAGATGAATCTGAGATCAAATTCATCAAGGATTATATTTTAGCATCAGAGGATTATGTAAAGTCTTTGGGACCAGACCAATATGTAGGTACATCATCTGATTCTTTGGGTGGTAGGCATCACTATTTCAATTATCTTTATACCCCGATAGGTGATATATTGATACCTAAGTTGAAAGAACTTGTGCCCGAAGCACGATCAATTCAGTGTTGGGCAAATACATATCGGAAAGGTGAAAAAATTGACAACCACGCTCATGGGTACAACTTTATTTGCTCTAATCTTTTTATATGTGGTGATCCTACTGTTGGTACAACTTATTATGAAAATTGGGAACCGATAGTTCATGAAAATGTGCCTGGCGAAATGACTGTATTCAATAGTGAATTGGGTCATGGGACTGCACCATATCCTGAAGACGATGTTAGGATTACTATGGCATTTGACTATCATGATAGAATCATGACTAACACTAATCGATTTTATAACTTATGAAACCTAGCATTCATCATTTATGGTGGAATCCTTTTCAAGATATTGAACTTGATTTCCCTATCAACGTTAGCATTTCAATTGACACGATGAAGTGTGATGAGAATGCCGATTTGAAAATTTTGTTTATGGCAGAACCACCATCAATTTGTCCAGACTTTAATGATAGGGCAGTTCTTGAGGGTGGTAAGTTTGATAAGATCTATAGTTTTAACTATATGGTCCTCGGTATGCATAAATTAAATGCCGAGATGTTTGAGTGGGGATCTACTTGGTTGGATATTCCAAACTTGAAGTTTGAGAAAGAACCAATCATGACTTTTGTCACCAGTAGTAAATCGGATGCTGATGGTCATAAACTAAGACTCAAGATTTATGATTATTTGGAGACCATCGATTACGCTGGAGACCTAGAAATCTTCCAACACAAATCACCACCTTTTCATCAGACTAGGAATGACTTCTTCAACAATGCAATGTTCCACATTGCCGTTGAGAACTCAATGACTTATAATTATTTCACTGAGAAACTTATCGACTGTTTTGCTAGTAGAACTATTCCGATCTACTATGGTTGTCTAAACATTGGTGACTGGTTTGATACCAGGGGAATCATTCAGTTCTCTGATCTAGATGAACTAAAGTACATCCTAGATAACATCACAACAGATGAATATGCTAGGAGACTTTTATACGTTGAAGAAAACTTCAACAGAGCAAAAGAATTTTATGGGGAAAACGATGTTGTTCCCAGAATCACACGCAAAATTAAGGAGTATGTAAATGCCTCAGTATGTGGAGAACCAAAGCAATTGGATCAAGTCTGATTTTAATCTGTGCAAGGTTCAAGTTGACGGAATGAAAGATCTTGAGACAAACTATTCTCAGGTCTGGCAAGACATTTTTGTGCTCACCTGCACAATCGCTAAGAAAAAGGGTACTTTCCTTGAGATTGGTGGTGCAGTTCCTTGCATTGGCAACAATACTTGGTTGCTAGAGAAGGAATATGATTGGCGTGGATTCTCTATCGAATTGGAGAAAGAGTTTACTGACCAATGGGAAGGCGTCAGGAAGACTAAGATCTATCAGGACGATGCCCTCACGTTTGACTATGCGAAGGCACTGAAGAAACACAAGATGCCAAAGCAGATTGACTACCTGTCTTTGGACCTAGAACCCCCCGAGATCACTTGGGAGTGTCTGAAGAAACTTCCTCTGGATGAATACCGATTCACTGTGATCACATACGAACATGATGCCTATCGCGGATGGGCAGATCGTTATTCTCACAGAGAGTACCTTGAGGGTTATGGTTACGAACTAGTAGCACAAGATGTGTCTAATGGTTCACTACCTCAAGAAGAATGGTATGTTGATCCTACTGTTGTTCCTAGAGAAATCATTGATGCCCTGAAGTGTCGGGGTAAGAATGCACCATCGGTACTGCTCAATGTCTGATATCGCTGTTGTAATTCCATGCTGGGAAGCGCATGGTAAAGGTGACAACTATCTAAGAAACCTCTTGTTTACTTTGCACCATCAGACATTCAAGAACTTCACAGTCTGCATCTCAGATCAATCTAAAGATGAGTCTGTCTTGAATGTGTGTAAGGAATATGCAGATCTTGTAGACATCTCTTATTATCCAAACAAAGAGAATCCTGGTTTTATTCCTAATACAAATACTGCCATTGAACTAGGTGAAGAGACTGGTGCCGAAATTGTTAAGGTTATGTTTCAAGATGACTTTATCCTGACCGCTAGAGTTCTTGAGCAAACGTATGAAGCACTACATAACTCACCTGAGCAGTGGGGTGTGTGCTCATTCTGCCACACTGTAGATGAAGGCAAGACCCATTATAATGCAAAGTTGCCTCAGTGGAATGATAATATGATTCGTGGGGTTAACACATTCAGTTCCCCATCAATCCTCAGCATGAAGAAAGGTGCCATTGAATACTTTGATGAGAACGTAACGATGCTGATGGACTGTGAAATGTACCACAGACTCTATCATAAGTACGGTCCACCCAAAGTAATCGATAAAGTTCACATTTCTAATCGAGAGCATCAGAATCAGACATCTAGACTGATGCAGAATCAAGCAGAATTTGACAAAAAGATGTCAACTGAAGTAGAATACTGTTTATCTAAACACGGATTATGATTGGATTTAATCACCTAGGAAGGCATGGTCGCCTGGGCAATCAGATGTTCCAGTATGCTGGACTTCGTGGCATTGCTGCAAAACATGGATATGAGTTTTGTATTCCCCCCAGTGAATTCAAAGATCAATGGCATGATCACCAGTTGTTTGAAGCATTTAAACTCCCTGGTCTAACTAACATTAAGATGATGCCTGGTCCTTATGTCCAGGAAGCAAGTTTTGCATTCGATCAAAACCTGTTTGACAATATGCCTGATGGTCACAACATCTATGCATATCTGCAAAGTGAAAAATACTTTGCACACATTGAAAGTGAGATTCGTCGGGACTTTGAGTTTAAGAATAGCATCTATGCTCCTTGCAAAGAGATGATGGATACAGTAGAGAATCCTATTGCTCTACATGTGCGTCGTGGTGATTACCTAACTAATTCTGACAATCACCCTCCTTGCGGTAAGGAGTATTACGATGCAGCATTGGAGAGATTCGATTCAGATCGTACTGTTATTGTGTTTTCTGACGATCCTGCTTGGTGTAATAATCAGTTCAGCGACGACAGATTCCTTATCTCTGAAGGCGGAGACAATCTTGCTGACCTTTGCATGATGTCACTGTGTAGTGACTTTATCATTGCTAACTCTTCTTTCTCCTGGTGGGGATCCTGGTTGAGTGATAATCCAGATAAGCGTATCATTGCTCCTAGCAAGTGGTTTGGTACTGGATACACTGCTGCACATGACACCTCTGATTTGTATTGTGACCGATGGGAAGTAATCTAAGTAAAACAACCTTTGTCATCCCACTGAGGATTGAATCTGAGGACAGGATGCGGAACATCCTGACCACTTGCATCTATCTGTTGGAGAACACAGATGCAAAGATCCTTGTTCAAGAAGAAGATGTTATCTCACGCTTTGCACAAGACTGTGTTCCGCAGATTAGTTCTGTTGTTGGTAAAAAGATCACGAATCTAATTCACGTCTTTATTGCTAATGACAACCCTGTTTTTCATAGAACTAGAATTTTGAATGACATGACGATGGCGGCAACAACGCCTGTAGTAGTCAATTATGATTCTGATGTTCTATTGGAACTTGATACCTACAGGAAGGCAGAGGAACTTATTACTTCTGGTGAAGCAGATGTTGTCTATCCTTACGGGATGGGAAATTGGCAGTATCAAGTTATGGCGGATAATAATCTAGTAACAGATTTTATCAATAATGACTTTAATTTTGACATACTTAAATCTAAATCTAGGGTTTGGGATGCTAAGTATGGATTCTGCCAGTTCTTTAACAGGAAAAAATATATTGAATGTGGACTGGAGAATGAAAACTTTGTATCTTATGGGTATGAAGACGATGAAAGGTTCTACAGGTTCTCTAAACTTGCAAAACTAGAGAGACTTGATGCTTGGATCTATCACCTAGAGCACGCTAGAACACAAAATTCTTGGTTTACTAACCCACATATTGAAAGTAATAAAAAACTTTGGGAAACTATTAATCAGATGGACAAAGTTCAACTGAAAGAATATTATTCTAATGTAGAGTATATGAGGAATCGCAATGCCTGATAAAAACAAAGCGAAATTTAAACTTGCTGGGTTCCCTAAAGTTCTATGGTTGAACCTTGATCGATGTGAAGAACGTCGTAAGTACATGGAAGACCAGTTTGACCACTGGAGCATCGAGGATCATGTAAGAATTTCTGGTTACGACGCAACCATTGATGACCCAACTTCTCACCTGAAAGGTCGTGTTCCCGACAACATGAACCCAGGTGAGATTGGTTGTTGCATGACACATCTGAAAGCACTGAAGTATTTTGTTGAGGAGACTGACCTTGACGAGGTTATGATTTGCGAAGATGATGTAGATTTCAGCACTGCAAAACATTGGACTTTTAATTGGAAAGATATTCGTAAAGGTCTTCCGTATAATTTTGATACGTGTCAGTTTACAATTATCAATCCGAATGGTATTACATTGAAGATCCATGCCAGGTTCATCAATGATTTTTCTGCTGCGTGTTATCTAATTACACGGCATTATGCAGAGAAAGTTTTGAAGTATCATGATAAAGGTAATGATAGGTGGCGTCTGGACAACGGTGTGCGTCCTAGAGCGGTGTCTGAAGACCTTATTCTTGATGGTGGTAAGGGTTATGCTGTGCCCATCTTTTCTTACCGTTTAGATCTTGGTTCTAATATTCATCCCGAGCACATTGGAATCTTCCATGAGAAATCTTGTACTGCTCTAGCAGATTACTGGAGACAGAATGGACCTGATGTTGATGTAAAAGAATTGATGGTTCTTGACGAGTATGCTGGTAGGTGTCCCCCTTCGGTCTATATGGATGCTGCTAGAAAGGAACTTCAAGGACAATAGATTTTCTTAATCTATGTCTTGATACCGAAACTTAATGTATCGTAATGAACTCTTTTACTTAAATAGTTTGATGGTCTATAGGACAATCAAATGGATCAAGACACCTATGCCAATTGGGTGAAGATTAAAAAAACCTTTGAGGAAAGTGGTAACACAGATAACTGGTACTACAAGAGGGCTTGTGCTATAGTGAAGGGGCAGAGAGACCCATTTGAAAACCATGAACGAAAATGACTGGCGTTACAGTGAAGAGAGGATGGAGTTGAGACAGAAGGTCTATACACTCCTTCTTGGTAGATTTGGATCTGAAGTCGATGAGAATGGGGAACCAGTGTACTCAATGGAGAGTATCACTGAGTGTTGTCACGACTGGGTGTCGCAGGGAAATATGAGAACCGATGGAATTGTTGCGTATTACAAAGCGTATTACGCCAGGGGTTGACAGTTTACGAAACTTCATGGTATGATAAATACATCAACAAGTTAAAGAATGTAACAGTTCTTTAATAGTTGTTACACTCTTCCTAACCGAGACCTATGGGGAGTATAAACACAGTCTCTCATATCTTCGCCTGAGGGTGGCGAAGAAATAAGTACCTCCACCATTTCCCTGATGGATCTACTTACTTGTTCAAAACAATGACTGCTACACTTTCACGTCAAAAACAATCGAATACTTGGGAACAGTTCTGCGAGTGGGTTACTTCCACTGACAACCGTCTGTATGTCGGTTGGTTCGGAGTCCTCATGATTCCTTGCCTTCTTGCTGCTACAATCTGTTTCATCGTTGCCTTCATTGCTGCACCTCCTGTAGACATTGATGGCATCCGTGAACCCGTTGCTGGTTCACTCATGTACGGAAACAACATCATCTCTGGTGCTGTTATTCCTTCGTCCAATGCAATTGGACTTCACTTCTACCCCATCTGGGAAGCTGCTTCCCTAGATGAGTGGCTGTACAACGGTGGTCCTTTCCAACTTGTTGTCTTCCACTTCCTCATCGGCATCTACGCCTACATGGGTCGTGAGTGGGAACTTTCTTACCGTCTGGGGATGCGTCCTTGGATTTGCGTAGCATACTCTGCTCCTGTCGCTGCAGCGAGTGCAGTGTTCCTGGTCTATCCTTTCGGTCAAGGTTCTTTCTCTGATGCAATGCCTCTTGGCATCTCTGGTACTTTCAACTACATGCTTGTCTTCCAAGCAGAGCACAACATTCTGATGCACCCCTTCCACATGCTCGGCGTTGCTGGCGTGTTTGGTGGTTCTCTGTTCAGTGCAATGCACGGTTCTCTGGTTACTTCTTCGCTGGTTCGTGAAACCACTGAGTCTGAGTCCCAGAACTATGGTTACAAGTTCGGTCAAGAAGAAGAGACCTACAACATTGTTGCTGCTCACGGTTACTTCGGTCGTCTGATCTTCCAGTACGCATCGTTCAACAACTCCCGTTCGCTGCACTTCTTCCTGGCTGCCTGGCCCGTCGTTGGCATCTGGTTCACCGCTCTGGGTGTGTCCACGATGGCATTCAACCTCAACGGTTTCAACTTCAACCAGTCTATCGTTGATAGTCAGGGTCGTGTGCTCAACACTTGGGCAGACGTTCTCAACCGCGCTGGTCTGGGTATGGAAGTAATGCACGAGCGTAACGCTCACAACTTCCCTCTCGACCTTGCTGCTGCTGAAAGCACTCCTGTTGCTCTTCAAGCACCTGCTATCGGTTGATACAAAACTGAATAACGAATTCGTTGGCGGGGAAAAAAATTTCCCGCCAATTTTTTTCTCCAAAAGTCCGATGATGAATGAAAAAACTCCAGACAAATTGAGGGAGATCATCATGGATACTTGGCCTCAGTTATACTGGTTAAAAGATCAAAAAAAGGAAACAAAAAATGACAACAAGTACACTAAACATTCCACAAAGGGGGTGGTTTGATGTCCTGGACGACTGGCTTAAACGAGATCGCTTTGTCTTTGTGGGTTGGTCTGGACTCCTTCTTTTTCCCACTGCTTATCTTGCAATTGGGGGCTGGCTTACTGGCACGTCGTTTGTTACGTCCTGGTATACCCACGGGATTGCGTCTTCTTACCTTGAGGGTTGCAATTTTCTTACAGCAGCAGTGTCAACTCCTGCTGACGCTATGGGTCATTCTCTTCTTCTACTTTGGGGTCCTGAGTCTCAGGGAGATTTCGTCAGGTGGTGCCAACTTGGGGGACTCTGGACTTTTGTGGCGCTCCACGGAGCCTTTGCTCTCATAGGTTTCATGCTCAGGCAGTTTGAGATTGCACGATTAGTGGGGATTAGACCGTACAATGCGATTGCTTTCTCTGGTCCGATTGCTGTCTTTGTCAGCGTTTTCCTTATGTACCCTCTCGGGCAATCTAGTTGGTTCTTTGCCCCCTCGTTTGGCGTTGCGGCAATCTTCCGTTTCCTCTTGTTCCTCCAAGGTTTCCATAACTGGACACTCAATCCCTTCCACATGATGGGTGTTGCAGGTATTCTAGGTGGAGCATTGCTTTCTGCGATCCATGGTGTGACTGTAGAAAACACTTTGTATGAAGATGGCGAACAAGCAAACACATTTAAAGCATTTGACACGACGCAAGAGGAGGAGACATATTCGATGGTCACGGCGAACCGTTTCTGGTCGCAGATCTTCGGTATTGCCTTTAGTAATAAGCGTTGGTTGCATTTCTTTATGCTTTTTGTTCCAGTTATGGGACTTTGGACTTCTTCTATTGGTATTATTGGTCTGGCACTCAATCTTCGTGCTTATGACTTCGTAAGTCAGGAAGTAAGAGCAGCAGAAGATCCTGAGTTCGAGACGTTCTACACCAAGAACATTCTTTTGAATGAAGGTCTTCGTGCTTGGATGGCACCAGTCGATCAACCCCATGAGAACTTTGTGTTCCCCGAAGAAGTCTTGCCAAGAGGTAATGCCCTTTGACACGGGATTAAAAATGTGATATCATTAGGAGGTTGTATGACCTCCTTTTTTCATGGCAATCGATTGTGTGGAAAATGAAGATGGAACTTTTACAATCTCCTGGGATGAGAACGATCCCATTGAGAGTATGTTTAACGATTGGTCTGAACAAGATTTTATCGATTTGTTGTGGAGAAGATGTGAGGAAATTCTTCGTCAGGATGGAGGGATATGAAATACACTAATCAAGAACTAATTGATGCTCTAGTCAAAGAGTATGAATGGTTATGCCATGATGACTTTGACCCAGAGGAAGATCCCACACCAGAAGAATACCTTGACGCAATCAAGGATCTATCCTATGATGAACTAGTAGAAGAGACACAGACTGACGACATCTTCAC
>Ga0255768_10001661_pt1 | contig 22697 bp, 45 predicted proteins | sample 071ome_33_FD_179983 | JGI IMG/M metagenome (GOLD analysis project Ga0255768, IMG submission 179983) | Coastal salt marsh microbial communities from the Groves Creek Marsh, Skidaway Island, Georgia - 071412AT metaG (version 2) | ecosystem: Environmental > Aquatic > Marine > Intertidal zone >...
AGTGGTTAAATGGGTACGCCTAGTTCAATGACACGTACTGGTAAGCACGAACCATGGGAACTACAAGTTTCTAGGGAACAGATTACTTTTCACCAATCAATATATAAGTTTGGATACAATGGTGATATAAATGGAACAGAAGAAACTATTTGGTCACAAGGTGGTATTTATTCTTATCCTGTTAGTGCTGCTCAATTGTATGTAAGTTCTAGTAGCACAGCAGATACTAATGGTGGAACAGGTGCTAACTCTGTAAAGATTATAGGTCTTGATGCTAATTATAATGAGATAGAAGAAGACATTACTCTTACAGGACAGACGCAAAAGATTACTCAAACATCTTGGTTACGTGTGTACCGTATGTATGTTACCCTTGCTGGTTCAGGTGGGGCAGCAGCAGGAACTATTTATCTTGCCAATGCAGGAGCAACTGCAGGTGTACCTACTGGTACTGTCTATGCTTCTATTCTTTTAGGGGCAGGACAAACAGAAATGGCTATATATACAGTACCTGCAGGATATACTCTTTACTTAGATGATATTAACTTTACTGCGGCTATTTCACAGGCAAACTCATATTGTCAGGTTAGGTTTATATTACGTAACTTTGGAACAAATGTATTTCGTGAACAACTTAGAATTGTATTACAGTCTAATACCTTTATTGATAAGTTTAATTATCCTTTAAGGATACCAGAAAAAACTGATATTGAAGCACGTGGTATTAGTGTAGGAAGTTCTAACAATCCTATATCTGCATCATGGCAGGGTTTGTTAATTAAGAATGAGATACCGCCAGCATGATTACAATAGTTATAGCAAAGGGTGTTCAACAGGAAGATGTTCGTGATTACATTAATGTAAATCAAATGGAAGAACGTGTTGCATCTTTAAAAGAACGCATTAAAGAATTAAACAGAATAGTCAGAGGTAATAAATATGTTGACAGCATTAATAGGACCAGTAGCTAATCTCGCAGGTACTTGGTTAAGTGGTAAGGTAGAAGAAAAGAAAGCACAGTCTGCAACCAAAGTTGCTAAAGCACAAGCTGAAGCAATGGTCATGCAGAAAAAAGCCACTGGTGAAATTGATTGGGATCTGAAGATGGCTGATGCTTCGGCATCATCTTGGAAAGATGAATGGCTTGTTATTATTTTTTCTGCGCCATTGGTGCTATCATTCTGTGGTGAGTGGGGAAGGAAGATTGTAGACGATGGATTTGCCGCCCTTGCGGGAATGCCTGACTGGTATCAGTACACACTAGGCGTCATAGTCGCTGCCAGTTTCGGTGTCCGTAGTGCCACCAAGTTCTTCGGGAAGAAAGGCTAAGTCTTCTTCTGACTCAGCTAGTACATCAAAGTCTTCTGTATAATCCCCGAACTGTTCAGGGAAAGCTTCTTCAACCAAAGAAAATATCTTTTCAAAACCTAACGTCTGCATTGTAAATACAATTTCTTTTTCCATAGATTCAGGCGTCATGTCTTCTGCATCAGAGTTGTTACCACGAACACGTGATAGCAACTCTAGTGCTTTTAGGGCAGTAGTTCCATTGCCAGCATTCCTAGCAACTTCATACTGCTTCTCTATCTCGTCAATCACATCAATGTCAGTTGTGATTCCTGCCTTTAGTTCTTCTATTCTTTCTAGGATACGTGGATCCTGCAACAACCTGTAACCTTGGTTGTGTGCTGATGCTTCACTATACCCTGCATCTTTGGCAGCACGAGATGCGTTCTGATGCAGAATATAGTTTTGGCAGAACTTTTCCTTGCGTTCATTAAGCGGCATTCAGCAACTCCGAATAGTGCTTCTCTTGTCCACGCTTGGACAGTTTCCATACGGCTGCTGCCAGAGTATCTTCTCCATAGAAGTTGATACCCATATCCATTTCCATATTATCGAAAAGCTTTTCACAGTCCTGTGCCATTGCAAGAAGTTCTCCTGTAGTCCAGAACTTTTCTCCACCAAGTTCAACCTGCATGTACTTGTTCTTGTCTGGCTCTGTTTCAGTTGTCTGACGTTTCTTTTCTTCTGTCATCTCACCTTCAATCGAGCAGTCAAAACCAAACAGTTCAAAGTTTCTAAAGCCAAGAGTATGTGCGATAGCAATGGTACGCATGGCTGCACAGGTGCCGCCTGTAATCAGGGTAGATCCTTCTTCAATACCTGTTTCTTTATCTACCACAATCTTTTCCTTTACAGACATGTCACGCAACGCATCTGAGTATGCTTGCCAACCTTTTACATTTGCTTTCTTAGATAGCAAATATTTTGTTACAGAAGGATCAGTCATAGAAGCAACAAGGAAAATAGTTTTCTTGTCTACCTTTTTAAACAAATCTTTTCTAACAACTCCGTGTGTGCTAGTTCCCTCAATAGGTCTTGGATCAAGGATAACACAGGAGAAAGGCTTGATGCCGTGTTCCAATAACTTGGGATAGCTGTGCTTAACACAAAACACTTTACAGTTTGTTTCCTTGATACGTTTTTTCAGTAGGTCAAAGTCTATGCTATGACCACCAGAAACAATGATTGCTGTTTCTGTATTTACTTTACTTGTTTTGATCCAGTCAAAGTCTTTAATAAGTTTCTTATTCTGTTTTACATTATCAATGATTTCTTCTTTAGGTCTGGAATCTTTTGGTGTGACCACAATGGGTACACGTGTCAGTTCGTCTGGTAGTTTTGCTACACCCTTCTGAGTTGCTACAAAAACAAGGTGAGTAATACCACCTCCCAAAACAGGATCAGACGAAGGAAGGACCAACTTGGCATATGCTTCAATCTCCTTTGTTAGTTTGTTCACACCAAGATTATCTTCGTGTGGTAGTTTTTTGTTCTGGTCTTCTGAGAAGAAGTCATCGAATACCAGAACAGGAATGTGTTTCAAATTCTCATAGTCTTGTTTAACTGTTTCGTATGAATGTCCACCATCGATGTAAGCAAAGTCTGCATTCTGCACAGCCTTACATGATGGCACGGTAACTTTGCTATCGCCCTTGTGTAATTCATAGGTAAATGTTTTACCTTCGTCAAACATCTTTACTGCAAATTCTTTTAGACGGTTGTTAATAGCTTCTACAGTGTTGTGGGCTTTTGTGTTCATTTCATACTGATCAGATTCAACTGTTGCATCTTCAAACAAATCAAAGCCAACGTAATGAACTTTGTCATGGTGTTGCAGCGCAGCAACAGCCATCTGAATAGCACGTCCACCATTCCACGTTCCTGTTTCCACGATTGTCTTTGGCTTGTAGAAGTCAACCATCTTGATAAGCTGCTTGTATCGTGCAGCATTGACATCAGGAGCAACCTGATTAATATTCTTTTTCAGATTGCCTTTGTAATGTGTAAAGTATTCTGACAGTGGTGACTGTGCAAAGGCAGCAAGACCTTTTGCATTTTCAGATAGATTGTTTGTTACCAATCCATGTGCCTTGTAAATATTAAGCAGCCGCTCAAAGATAAATCCATCATGCCATTCACGGTATGCTACAACTTCTCCAATAGTGTAACAACCCCGAAGATCGGCAAGCAAGCTGCAAGTATTATGGCAAGCCAGATTGAAGCCCATAAAACTTGTTTCACTGTAGTCTGCATCCTTTCTTCCTAGATATGTAAGGTCTGCCTTACTAGGCAACCATTCTTTAATTTTAGCTACATCAAGACGTTTGGTTGTAACTGTGTCTGCATCAAGCCAGATCATCCAGTTATCTTCAAAGGGAACACCGCCGCCTTCGATAAATTTTTGATCAGCTTCCATCATTTCAAAAGCCAACTCAGTCATGGCATATACTTTATGACACCACTTGATTGCATCAAGACGCCAGTTGTACTGCATCTTCCCGCCTTCAGTACCATCATGTATTTTCATACGCTCACGGTACTGAACCATCTCTTCAACATCGTTTAGGTTTCTGTATTCAATTACACTGCTCTTGGGAGCGTCAACAGATTCGATATCAAAGTCATGATAATAAGCAATCAGTTTGAAATACTGTGGGTTCCATTTATCTACCACGCTCTCAAGCATGTTCTTAGCATAGGAATCAAATCCGTCTTTGCTAAATGATGTTACAAAAGTATACATTAAAATACATCTCCTAAAGCTGAATCATAAAAAATCTTATTTGCCCTTACATGCCAGTCACCTGCATACTCTGCATCGATCTGACGTTTAGGTTCCCATTCCTTAAACCACGGACCACCTGTCGTAAAGTGAACATTTTTTGGTGTGATTGTTTCATCTGACCAACCATCAAGCCAGTTCCACTCTTCTGGAATGCCACCAATTTCTTCGTCTTCCAACCAAGACATTCCGTGTAACCAAGAACCAGACCTAATGTTTGCATCGTCCACTGTAAGTCTGTGGTTTCCTTCGTGTCCACAGTTGAATAGCATGAAGCTAGACCAGTTCTTACGATTGTATCTTTGCTGGATCTGTCCGTCCATCTTTGTGGCAGCGGAAGGATTGTAGTTGTGTTTAACACAATGTACTGCTATGTCTTTGTTGCTACCGTAAGTATCAAACACTTCTTCGATGTCTGATTTAACAAGCATGTCCGAATCCATGAAAAGAGCAAGTCCATCATACTGGTTCAGGGCAGGAATCAAAAACCTTGTGAATGTAAACTCTGTGCTGAATGGCCTTCCATCGAAGGTGTCAACCATTACACGTTTGCCGTCAATGCTGTCAAGCCTAGCAGAACGCCGATACAGACCTGCTCTACGAAGAGCGGGTTGAACCAGTGGGATGATGTCAAACTTTGTATTGTATTCCAAGATTGAATCACGTAGTACTTCATAAGCATTACTCTCCCTTGCATCATAACCAATATAAATAACTGGACGTTTGTTAAACAACTGACAACTCCTTTCAATTCAAAGACATGTGTATTTTACTACAACTAAGCAACCATGTCAAGAATTATTTTATCGACAGGTGTTAATTCTTTTTGATCTGCAACAAAGCAAGCCTTGGCAAAGTTTTTAGGCTTTGTAAATCTTTCTTTGACATAGAAATCCTTTGCTTGCATACCGCCAACAATAGTGTATTCACCACCCGAACCAGTAACAAGAATAAGGAGATCTACTCTTGGATTCTTTTTGTAAGCAATCAATCTTCCTGTCTTGTACCTTGTATGCTTTACATCAATGGCTATGTTTTTGTAGTTTATATCACCAACATCCGTACCTGCTGCAATAGAAGGTACAAAATCTCTAAACAGATATTTGGGATATACATCCAAATATTTACACACAGCCATTTCTGCCATAAAAGCTTCGTAGTCTGCTTCAAGCTGAGAAACTTTTTTATCTACACGTTGTGCGTTGCCGAAACTTTTATTCTCATCTGTAACTTTCTTTGCCACGAGATAAGCAATTCTTTTTTCTGTTGGATCTAATTTTATTTCAACCATTTATGACTCGTTAAAATAATTTAGAAGAAGATCAAGCCTATCTTCATGGACAGCCATCTTGTCTAGTTCACCTTGTATTGCTTCCATGATGTCAGAGTGTTCACCAATACCTGCAGGGTTCTTTAAGTATACTTCTATGTTTGCTGTGTGCAGTGCCACATTACCCTGTGCGTGTTTTATTAGTGCTTCTAGCATTTGTTTTCTCATAGCTTGTCCACATCTTCGTTGAATGTACCTTCTGGTAACGCAGCTTCAAGTGTTGACATATTAGACGAATCAATTTCACCACAGATATTAACACAGCCTTCTGCCCACTGTGTTTTACTTACCATTATGTCGGGGCAATATTGATGTAGAGAACTGAAAGCAGCCGCTGCTGCTGCAACATCCTTTGTGTTTGTATCAAACCTAATTTTCATTTTGATTTTCCTTTCTTTAATTTAACCCATTCGTCATAGCTAGGGTGATTGCGTGGTGGATTGAACTGAATGTAGTCGTCAGTCCTTTTCCAAGTCCAAACTGGCAATGTATTCTTCGATGTCGATTGTTTCTTGCTCATCCACCATCTTCTCCAATCCTTCGGTAAGTCTTCGTTTCAGTGCTTCTGAAATCAAACCAGTTCTTGTTTCCTCGTCCATTTCAAATATGACCAAAGCACCACCGTCTTTCGTTTCTACATAGTCTACTACATCTATTTTCATGTGTCAATAAAACTCCTTGTTAGTAGCGGGGTGGTGGGATTTGAACCCACACACTTCTGAACGGATACAGATACTCTAGCCATTTAAGTTACACCCCTACATTATATACGCTACAAACGATAAATATAGTTTATACGTTGTGGCGTACTTTATGCTGCGTTCAAGTCAACCACTTCACAGACGCCAGCCGTACAAGCCAACTCACGTCCACCTGATGTGGTGTCTTCCTTCTCAAACTCCTGCAGCTTCGCCCAATCAATGTTAGCTACCGTATCATAAACCATTTTTAATTCGTTGTATTCATCTGGTTCGATATCCTGATAAGGTGCTTGCTGATATGTGTGTTCACTAAACGGAAGGAAACTAATTCCAGAAACCTTGTCAAAGTTTTGATAGACCCAAGATCCAACTTCCATCCATTCATTCTCCTTGACTGAGATAGTCACGGAAGGCTTGTGTTCACACCAGTGCTCTTGATACAGCAACCAAAGATCAAGCTGTTCAATGGCAGTCATCTCATTCCGTGTGATGGCACCTGTAGGTGACTTCATAGGAAAGCTAAAGACTGTCGTGCTGTCAGGCTTCATGACATCTGGCTCATTAGGAACACCACTTTGAATCAAGAACTGTGTCAGTGGATCTTTGTTGTCACCACGAACAGTACGAATATAATAATCATTGTGACGTGCATGGATACCAGAAGCACTGTCTACAAGCTGTGATACTGTACCACTAGGCTTGACGCAGGTGATAGCTGCTGACTGTGGAATACCTAGTTCTGCTGACAAAAGGCAGTTAGTATCTATAGCAACATCCTTCAGGTCTGAAAGAACTGTTGAGATATTCATGCCGTAATTTGGATCACGTCCAGACAACAGCTTGCTATCCATGATGCCTGTCAATGATACACCAAGCAGACGTTCTTCTTCCGTGTTCTTCTTCCAGATACTGCGAAGATATTTAAAGTCTGTCAGTGTTGCTTGGAACGTACCAAGAATAGTAGCAAGTCTTACCTTTTCTTCAAGTGTTTGCTGTGTATCATTCTCACGAACAACCACTTCTGACAAGTTACAGAACTGATAAGGACGTAGGATAATTTCAGAACAAGGATTACAACCGAAGTCATGATCAGCATCACGTCTACCATTCTTTGCTGCTTGCTTCTTAGATGATGCACGGTTGAAGATACCACGCTCACCCGACTTAGATTCGTACAGCGACAACCACTCACGCATGAATGTACCCATCTGTGGTTTCTCTTTGTATGCCACAGAGTTGTTTGCCAAAGCACGTTGACCTTCCTGTTCCCACCACATACCTGACTTTGCATGTGCCATCTGGTCATCGTTCAGATTGGAAAGACTGATCAATGCTGAACGGCGTACACCACCTACAACTACAACTTCGCCAATCTTACACATGATGTCGTGACATTCGATTGGATAAAGCTTGCGTCCTGCCGCACCCTTGAACTTTTCAATACAGAAGTCAAACAACTCCAACAAAGGTGCTGGTCCTGATGCACGTCCACCAAATGTCTTCAGCCTTGCGCCAGCAGGACGAACTTCAGATACATCAAACTGTGGGATGTGTCCTGCATAGAGCATAGCAATCAGTTCACGCAAAGCCCTTGCCCATCCGGGTCTGCTGTCACCTACCTTAATTGTGGTAGAACTTTTCTCAAAGTGCTCGTTAACTATAGGAAGCTTTTCTACGTTGTGCCGTTCAACGGAGAAGCCTACACCTGTGCCACACATCAGGATATACATTGTTTCGTCAAATGCACGTGGATTATCCACAGGCAGATAAGAACAATTGTAACCACCAACATGACAACGTGCCAACGCTGGACCAGATGTCATAAGTGATCTCATGCTTGGCATAATTTCAAGGGATAGCACGGCTTGTTCTAGTTGCCCACGCAACTCGTCAGTAAGAACATAGCCGTGCTTTTTGTTTAGATGTTCTTTCATATAATCGAAATATCTGCCGACTGTTTCGGGCCATGTTTCCCTACGCTGCTCGTCTTCCTTCCAACGTGCATATCGAGATATGGCAATAAAATTCTGGTAGTCTGTTGGTAGATAGTTATTCATGTGTTGCTTCCTTTCTTTGCGTAAAAAACGAGATACCATTCTATCACCAATGGGATAGAAAAACAATAGTCAATGACCAAGAACTGCGTTAATTCTTTTCCTTACATATTCGACTTCGCCGGAGCGTAGAACCTTGAATGCGAACTCTCGCATGTACACAGGATTCACACCAGCGAAGTCGCATACTGCCGTAAAGTCTTCTGCAGTAACACCTACAGACGCAAAGAACCACGCTACAGCCCTATCTCTTTCGTGTATAGAAGAGTCAGGTTCACCATCATAGGATGGCTTTGTAGCGTCAAGCAATGCCTGTAATATCACACACAGGAAAAGTGTTTTCTCTGACGAAGGATTATCATTTATTATTTCGTCAATTAGAACTATGTCTTCTTTTCTCATTGAACCATTCTTTCGGGATACCTTCTCCTTGTTTACAAAATTTGAATCCGTGTTTATCGCACCAGTCAGCATAGGTCATCTTACCACCCTTGTACAGTTTCCTGTTTGGGTTATCAAACACAAACCTGATATCGTAATCTGAACCATGTTGGCTGCGGATAAAGAGATGTTTCTTTCTGTCTTCAAGCATGAACCTGCCCTTGACTTCCAGTATGATACCGTTGGGGAGCACAAAGTCTGGAATGTATTTCTTGTCTTCAGTCCAAACGTAGGAGATAGGATCTGGCTCATACTGGAAATCAATTTTGTTCTTGATTAGAACAAGGGCAGTGTTATACTCAGAGTTTGACCTGTACTTGTGGTCAATGCTTCTTTTGCTTTTTCTCTTAGACATAGATAACTTCTTCTACATCTGGAATCTTGTTAACCTGTACAAGATGTCTTACACCATTAGAGTATTTGAATGAACGAATGCCCTGACCATTGTTTGCGTCAGCCCAACAGTTAAACTTGTATGGACAGAACACACAGCCGATGGCAAGCTTCATGTTACCAGACTTACCATCTGGTTCTGGTTGGTAACATTTTTCTGGTGGTGTAGAAGAAGCAGTCATCTTCTTTACATTACTGATACGCTCACTGGCATTGATCATGTGTACTGATTCAATCTTCATTAGAGCAATCTCTGCTGAAGATTTATCAATAGCTAAGAATGCTGCCTGACTATCATTGTCAGCTTCTGCATAGCCAGAGATCTGAGCAATGTAACCAAACGGATCGTCAGTGTGAAGTGTGCCTTCCTTAAACTTCTTGAAAGCATAAGGTGACGCAGACTTGATGTCCGTTAAGACACCATCGATACGTCCGTCCTTGTGTCCTTTGACACCAAGAACATCAACTTCCTTCTGCTGTTCTGTCACTTCGTGACCAGCAACTTCTGCCAACAAAACAAGAAGTGCTTCAAGGATTTCTCCATACAGAAATTTAAGTCTTGTTTGACCATCAATCTCAACAGCTTCAATACCCTGCTGCATGTCATACCATAGCTGCCTGTCAGGTTTGCCAATCTGTGACATACGAAGTGTTGTCTTTTTTTCTCGTGTGCCTTCGGACAAAGCCCTACGAGCAACTGAGATCATTTCCCTACCAAACTTTTCTAGGGATTCTTTGTTCTTCATAGAAGCCATATTGTTTTCCGCTTCAAGCGTTTTGTATATGTCTTCTACTAATGTGTCTATACTAGCCATCAGTTTCCCTTTCTATAAGTCTGTTAGTGTACCACTGTGCCTTTTTCAAATCTTCAGTTCCGTTCTTGTAACGATAACGCCACAGGTATTTCATGATGTTACCCTGAAGATAATATTTGAATCCGTCAGGACCAAGTGCAGCTTCTATTGCATCAATACACTCAATGCCAGACTGATTGTAATGTGCAGGACTGTTTACCATGTCGGATTGTTTGTTTGCTTGTTTTACAAGATCGTCTTCAGTAAACACAACATCTCTCCATTCCTGTTTTTTCTGAAGATCGCTCATTATTTTATTGTAGTCTGTCATAATGAAATGCTCCCTTCGTTGTTAAATAAATGCTGGCGTACCCACCCAAACGCAATCCAGCCCACAGCCATCAATCGATATGTGCTGCTCCCTGTTTGATGTTGTTAGGCTACCGATGTTCCGAATGGAATGTCATCGTCAAAGGAAGCGTCTTCTGCATTGTAGCCACCCGGCACAACATCAAAGTCATCGTCATCACCGTAAGGTACAAGGTTAACAACCTGAACAGCCTGAAGGTCAGTGCCGATTCCAGTGTTACCTGCATACTCCCACTCGTAGGTTTTGAACAAGACGTTTACATCAGAACCGTTACCAACAAGAGTACCTGTGATGTCACGCTTGTTACCATCCTTGAGAGATGGTGCCTTGTTGTCTGTACCATCTTTACGCTTTAGCTTACGCTTGATGGTAACGAACTCACCACGGTCATCGTTCTTATTCTTGATCTTCAAGCCAAGCTTCTTTGCTTGCTCAAGCTGGTCACCTTCCAATGACAAGTCAATGGTAAACACTGGCTCGAAAGTTGTGTTAGGTGAAGAGATAGATGCCCAATGGGCCTTTCCGCTAAGTACTGGCATATTAAATGCTCCTTTCTTTCTGTGCGTTCTCAGACGCTGTTTCAATGTTTGTGAATTATGACACAAGGAAATCAGTGTGTCAACAACTTTAATGAGTTTCAGCCCAATTGTTTCCAACTTTATATTCACTGTCCAAAGGACACTGGACTTTCAGTTCTTTCTCAGTAAGCTTCATTGCTTGCTGTGTCATCTCACCAAACCTTTCAGTCTGATCAGATCGAACTTCAAACTGATACTCATCGTGGATGCTGGCGACAAGGCGATAGTCAAAGCCCTGTCGTCCAGCTAGTAGTGTGATCTGACGTAGCCATTCTTTACAGATGGTTGCACCTGCACCTTGTAGAAGGAGATTGGCTGCGGCATGTTGCTGACGAACCTTTAGAAGTCTGCCATCAAGACCACGGATATAACCTGTCTGTGCTGCCCTGTCGATTTTATCACGCAAAGTCTTCAGGGCTGGCATGTTGGTCATAAACTTGTCCATGATAAGTTTACCTTCCTTAGATCCACCACCAACGATTGATCCGATCTTGGCTGGTCCTGCACCATAGATCAGAGCATATATGAAAGTCTTCGCTGCATCCCTAGTAGGAAGTCCTGCAGCCTTTTGGTTTGCTGTGTGGATATCACCACCAACAACTTCTTCAGTGAACTTCTTGTCACCCATGTAATGGGCAAGACATCTCAGTTCAAGAGAAGAAGCATCACACCCTAACAGTTTGTACCTACTATCTGTTGTAGTCCACACGGCTCGACACTCCTTACCATAAGGTGAGTAAACTGCCGGAACCTGTGCCATGTTTGGACTGTAGTGTGCCATTCTTCCAGATATTGCTTTGAGTGTAATCACACGTCCATGAACCTTGTTGTCTTCTTTAACAACATCAATCCAAGACTTGACCTGTGATACACGTTTCTGTAACAGAAGATACCGTGCAATCTTTTGTGCTTCAGGTATGTCAACATTCTTCAACGTACCTTCGTCAACAATGGGATGACCAGTTGGAGTTAGATTCACAGGTTTCCAGCCCTTCTCCATCAGACGTTTAGCAATCTGCTGTCGTGAAGCTGGATTGAATACTTCAACATGATCCTTCAATCTTTTACCTGTCTTCTCTGAGTATCTCTCAGTAACGATAGGTGGAAAGATCTCTTGCATTTCCCTTTCGATATCTGCTGCTTCTTCTGAAAGCCGTGCCACAAGACACGAAGCTTCCTTTACGTTCAATGTAAAACCATTCTGTTCTTGTCTGTCTACAATAGCACGGACTGAATGTTCAAGTTCAATACACTTGCTAGAGTATTTCTTTATCATAGGTAACATGTGTTCGTACAGTTTAACAGTAAGTCTTACATCGTTGATACAATACTTCAACATCTCTTCATTGAAATGTGTGAAGTCGTTGTAATCAGTCTTAGGGAACCCAAGTCTAGTTCCCCAAGCATCTAGTGAGTGACCACCTTCAATGGCAGGATCAAGAAGCTGTGACAGGATGAGAGTATCCCTGACCTGCTTTACCTTGATCTTGCTTCCTGTAAGACGGTTCAGTGTTGGTGCATCGAAAGACACACCGTTGTGCATCACGAAGATATCGTAATTTTCTGACCATGACGGAAAGTTTTTTATGTCTTCTCCGTGAAACACAAACTCTTGTTTGGTGTCGATGTCCTGTGCGGCGATACAGTGGATCACCGAAGCATTCAGGTCATCTGTTTCTATATCTACCGCAACTCGTTTCATAGTGTTATCAACTCCGCTTTCTCATATGGTATGTGGAAGAAGTGTTCACCCTTTACGATGTTTCTTCCCTTTGCTTCCTTTACTTCAGCTTGTTCAACAACGTAGTCCTTGATACGCCATGCAGCTTTCAAATCACCACGCAGTATGTAGAAGTTGAAGAATGGTTTTGGAATATCCAAGCTTCTTACCTTGTTGATCAGCTTGTGCTTGCGATATGGAATACGAATCTCCTTCCAGTTAGGATTCCAATCACCTTTCCAAGCATACTTCACTTCAACTTCACTGAAGTAGGTATTATCTGCTTTTTCACTCTTGATGTCAACTGAAAAATTTTCTGTGGCATCTAAGATAGTATGTCCATTCCGTTTGAGATATCGAATGATGGCAGTCTTTGCAGGACTGTCAGCCATCTCATATCTCTGCCGTGAGAACTTAATATTCACGGCACCTTGTATTGGCTGTAACATTATAGAAAATCTCCTATGTCTTCTGTTGATCCATTGTCTGCTTCAAAAGGATTCTCAATCTCAGCAAGTCTACCTGTGTCCTTGTCATAAAGCAAGTAACAAGCGATACCAGTATCACCAGCATAACGGTTCTTCAAGACCCGCACAGTGGTTGTATTGGCTTCGATAGGGTCATCTGCCTGTTGGTTCCTTTCAAGGGCTATCACGGCGTCTGAAAGCTGTGCAATGCTGTGTGATCCACGAAGCTGTGACAGACTGATAGCACCACCCTGCTCCTGTCCTTTGTCACCTGACATCCGGCGAAGGTGGGATACAAGCAACAGTCCACACTGTGTTTCTTCAACCAAGCTACGAAGCTTTGTCATCAGCATGTCAATGTTCCTACGCTCGTCACCATCATCCAGACCAGACACAAGAATGGACAGGTGATCAATGACAACAAACTTACAGTCCATTGCCTTGACCATGTACCTGACCTTGGCAAGTATCTCGTCAGTAGTGATAGAGCCAAAGTGATTGAAGGCAATCAGCTTGGGGTTCTGTACTGTGTCCTGAATGAAAGGTTCCATGTCCTGTCTGGTCATGTCCTTCCGTACTTCCTTGATGAACAGACGTTTGTTAGCAGGGATGGACATCAGATGGAACATCGTCTGCTTTTTGTTCTCTTCAAGGTGAATGATACCGATGTTGGAATCGATGTTCTTCAGGATATGGTATTCCAGTTCGTACATCATGCTGGTCTTACCTGCACCTGTACCAGCCGTGATAGTTACCAGTTCACCTGTACGCATTCCATACAGCTTGTCATTCAATCCAGCATAAGGATAGAGCACAGTGTCCTGTTCGTCTTCTTCAAACAGTTCATCGATGTGATCACACAGTCGGATAATACCTGCCGGAGTGAATGGCTTGGCATTCCACCATGACCGTGAGAATTGTTCACGCTTATTCTGTTTGATGTATTCGTTTGCGTCCTTCATCTCCATGTCCATGATCAAACACTTGTTTGGTTCAAAGACTTGAGCAACCTGACTAGCAGCTTTCTTACCGTGTTCGTCACTGTCAAAGCACAGCACAATATTGTCAAAGCCATTTAGATATTCGTAGTTAGCTTTGATGTCTTTCAGTGCTGACTGTGCTCCACTCTTGATGGACACGACAGGCCATTTGGAACCAAGCATTTCAAAGGCAGACATAGCATCGATCTCGCCTTCACAGACAGTGATGTACTTACCACCAGACTTGAACCTGTTAGCACCAAACAATGTGGCGTCAGGCAAACGTCCTTCGACAAAGAAACCTTTGTTCTTTACTTCACGGATCTTGTTAGCAACGTGATGTGTTTCTTTATCGTGATAAGGATAGATATGTTTTATAATATCATTATTAGAAGACCATATAGTTTTTACACCATAGAACTTACATGTTTCTTCTTTGATGCCACGATCAGGGATCGCAGTGGTTGCACCATCAGTAAAGTGTTGCTTGTACACGCCCTGAATCGGTGCCTGTTGTTGTGCTTCCATCTTATCTCCTTTCGTATATGTCTGACATGAGAAACAATACTTGCTGTTATCTTCGTACAGAACATTTGCATCGGACGAACCACACGCTGTGCATTCGCCACGGCTCACCACTTTTGAACTTTGATCTGTCATCATGCTTGCTTCCTTTCCTTTCAATTTCTGTAGTAGTATACACCAACCACTTCACTATCGTCAAGGACGTATAGAAGACGATCAGTCAGCTTGGTAGTAAATCCGATTGCGTTGGCAAGCAGGGAACGATCTTGCAACCATTCCACTGCTTCAACCTTACTGCTAACCTGATCCACTAACACACTGTCTTTATTGTGTTTCTCGTAGATCATATTGATCATTCTTTTTCTCCTTATCAAGAATGTACTTTTTAACGAAGTCTTTTAGGTTATTCTTATGCCGATACCAAACATTTTTACCTTTGACTTTCCATTTATTACTAGCCAAAGATACTATAAACTTTTTGTTTATTAGTATAAGGCCAGAACCACCGTGCTCAATCTTCAAGTCATATTCGAGTTCCAAAAAACGGATTACCTTTTCTAGTCTTTGTGCTTCTCTGTAATCAGAACCCACGTTCCAGTCATTATCGTATTCCAATCCAAGCTTGTAGTGTTTATCATATAATTTTCTTAGCTTTGGAAGGTTGTCTTTAGTAAAACTTATCATCTGTTATCTCCACTTCCACGCAGGGTTCCATTGCGCTGACGTTCAGCCAGCTTCCAGAGATTGTTCTTGGCAACGGATTCCAAATTCGTACCCATCACTTCAGCAACGGCGGCGACATACCACAACACATCACCAAGTTCGTCTGACACTTCGTCCTTCTTTGCTTCAAACTCTTCGACATCGTAACCATCACGGATAAATTTCTTTACCTTGTTGGCTATCTCTCCGGCTTCGCCAGCCAGACCAAGTGCTGTGTATGAGAAGCTTTCATTCTTTGGGAAGATGGCAGTCTTCATTGCCAATTGTTGATACTCATTTAATTCCATTTGTAAGTTCTCCTTTCGTAGCCCAATTTCTTCCAAGTGTAGAAGCTATGCTGTATCTGTCAAAGGTGTGCTTGCCTATGATCTTACCATCTTCAGCAAGAATAACTTCATACAGATGTCCTTGTTCATTCTGTTTGTTTAGAAAAGATATCACAGCTTCTCTATTTTCTCCATAGAATTCTGTTATCAGTCTAGTAGTCATCAAGACCTTCCTTTTCCACAACACCAAAAGCAAACTGTTCTGTATCCGACATCAGTTCTTCTGCTTCCTGTTTAGCTAGACGCTTTGCTTCCTTTTGGTCATACCCTTCATCGATGTACTGGTGGTACAACTCCCGAAACAAACCCTTACGTTCCTTTTCCCAAAGATTCTGCATGATTACTCCTTTCCTTGATCTTCGTTTAGAACAATACCCTTTACCTTCATGCCTTCTTCGTGGGGCGTGTTGGCAAATGCGGCGTCTTTAGATTGCCATGCTTGCTTGATGGCTTTGTATTCTGCATCAGCTTCGTTGTGTGCTAATACAGTTTCATATACACGAACCTTTCTTTCGTGTTCTATCAATACCTTATACTGATTCATCTGATTCACACTCCAACTTACCAACGAATTCCAAGAACTCATTGATCTCTTCTATGGATAATTCTTCCACAGGGGAACACGATACAAACTCAATGTATTCCCTGTCGGCTGTGTGAATTTCAGAGTGATCTGAATATGGGTCTATATACTGGTACATGTTTACTCCTTTCATTCCCATCTATAGAACACATGGTCCTGTATCTGTACTACAGGAACTTTTGTTTCTGCCCACTCAGGCAGAACATAGACTGCGTGGTAGTGTGTCGATCCTTCCACAAAGTCATCCAAGTTACCATTATACACACCATGAGCAATAAGTCTAGCTTTTTCCCACGCTGTGTAGTCTTTTGGTTCGTCTGATTTCCCATCACAGTACCAGCTAAACTGGCAACGATTACGCACAGGAAAATCTTCTGTCCATGAATATGTTGGACCTTGCATCACAACGTCACACACATTGTCAGGGAACCTATCATCCTTGACCCTGTTCATCACCACTTGGGCAACCGCAACCTGCCCAATGAAGGGCTGGTCACGTGCTTCGTGATAGATGTTCATAGCCAAGCATACTAAAGCTGATTCAAGAACCATCATTCATGTCTTCCTCTAGTCTGATGTCAACCATATTGATATGGTCATCCCATATCTCTTCCGTTGCTCGTTCCCTTGCTTCTTGGTAGCTGTCTGCTTCCACTTCAAACTTGTGGTACACAGTGACCCATGCTGTCCATGTTTTAGACGTTGTGTTTTCCTTTTTCGGAATCAAAATGTCTTCAAGTTTCTTCTTAGCCATTGTGCTTTCCCCTTTCCTGATCAAAAAGTTTCAGTGTTGTTTCAATGTCTATCTTGAACCATTCGTTCTTCCGTTCTTCAGCATGTTCCTCAAAAAGATTGAGCATGTAGTTCTCAGTCTTTTGTCTGTCATCTGCCGGAAGCTTGCACAGGACATAGCAGTTCCTGAATGGTGTGTAGGTTTGATAGTCCTTACATCGGTTGTCTGCATCAATAGCCTTGCCAATTTTTACCCATCCAAAGAAGGCTGGATTGATGTTGGCATAGACTTCTCCAGATTCAATCTCATTGTACATCTGCTCAGTCGCCATGTGGATCTGCATGAGTTTTGATTTGATGTATGGCACAATGCGTTCCATCTTACCGCCCTGCTTCAGATAACTTTCTACAGTTCTGTATTCATTTTTGTAGAACACATGCCCTTTCTCATTTGCGTGGTGATTGATACCGATCTCTCTCCACACATAGCCGTCATACTTACGTCCATCAGAACGCATATCACCCTTCTTTGGTTTACTTATCATTACCTTCTAACTCCTTTACAATTTTCTCAACACTGTCACGCAACACATTGATCGCAGTGTGTATGTGTCCAGTATCGTGTGGTTGCAGCAATGTATTCAGATAAATAATCTCATCCATCAGGCAGATGAGATGCCTTCCAGTCGCTCTACGTCTTTGTACTATTTCATTCATCTTCATTCTCCTCTGTCAGTATCCAACTATGGCGGCAGTTGCTCTTCCAGTTGTTCTCCGTAGCATTCCAATCACATTCGTAAACTACGCAGACAAACTTTCCTGTATCTTCGTCTGCCCATGCGTTAAGATCAAACATCCTATCACCTATCTGCACACCAAACCAATCTTCGTCACAGCAGTCTGCCATACTATCAAACACAACGGTGTCATAGTAGGCAGTCAGATACCCACGTTCATAGTCTGATAGTACTAAGTCAAAACCACTGTCATAATTATCAGTCATTGTCATTACTCCCTTATCAGTTCACATATAGATAGGTTATCCCAATCGGCACGGCGCATCCTGAACTTATCATTCTGGATAGGGGTGCAGACACGCACCCACTTGTATCCAACGACAGCCCAAACCAGACGTGTTCCACACACAGGCCAGCGATTGTCCATCAACCTGACCCTGTAAAGCTTGGCACTAGACCAAGTTGCTTCCATAGGTTTAGGTAGCAGGTAATCGCTCATCTGCGGTGGTTCACTTGTCACGCTAGTAGACATGCTCTTAGTGTGCATATCCAATCTCCTTTACTAATTCAAAAGTTTCTTCACACAGATCTGATTCGGTTGGGTTAGTCAGTTCCATTGCCTTTTCCACTGCGTCCATCTCATCTTCAGCATCCACCAGATATGTATTCTGATAGATGCTGAAGCCTATTACTTCATACTTTTTGCTTTTTTTCATAAGCTTCTCTCCATTCTGGTGTGCTTTGAATCATAGCGGCACCTGTTCGTAAGATTTCATCGATGTACACATCACCCATCTCATATGATCCATGTGTGTATGGTGACTTGACTGCACACAACCAACGTGCGTATGGGTTTTGCTCTTCGTTCTTAGGCAACTGGTACGTCTTCAATACCTGCCATTCAAACCACACACCAGTCTGATTGTTTGTGACGTAGAAGGTGGCGAATGGATCGCCAACCTTCCGTGATTTTGCTAATGGATTTCTAGCCATTGTCCTTCCTTCCTAATCGCAGGATGTGTAGCGAGTGAAGGTCAGGTCATACGATCCGTCTTCCTGTTCAGCTACACGTTCCAGTCTAGTTTCATAGCCAAGGGGCGGGTACTGTTTGAAGTACCACTCCTTGACAGGGTTGATTTCAGATTTCTTCTTCACGTTGAATACGATTACGTTTTGCATAGCTTCGATTATACTCCAGTTGCTGTTACAAATCTACCTGTTTCGGCGTCACGACCTACCTTCATGTAGCCCTTGTTGCTGTGCCATGTACCAAGTGGACCATACTGGCTGGTAGTACGCCGGATCTGGATATTGTTCGTTGCTGTTGTGGCAACATTGGTTGGTACATAGTTACGGTTGGACTTAGCAGGGATAATTTTGGTCATAAACATTTCGTATTCTCCTTTTTCCTAGTTAGCAGTCTTAGATTTAGTTTCATTGTGGGCAGTGTCAAGTAGTGTCTGCCACACAATATCATATTTAGCCTTCCGATTCACATTGCGTAAAGTCTTCCAGCCTTTTTCCTTGAACCGAATATTCTTCCATTTAATTTTCTTAGCCATCGTTTTTCTCCTTTGCTTGGCTCTCCATGTTGTGCAGGAATTGAAAGAATTCCCTGCGGTCAGTCGTGTGTGGGATGGGGTAGGCAGTGTGCTCAGTCACGCTCACCACCTGCCCATCGGGATCCAGTTCTTCGATCAAGAATTTGATATGGTCATCCATTTCTTTTTCTCCTACTTGGTAGCTATAATTTCGTAGTACATGTCGTCCATTCCAGATAGCCATTTGGGTGCGTCCAGATCTATACAGAGATCCTTGGCAATGTCCATTGCTTCCTTTGCGGCGTTCATAGCTATAAAAGATTCCTTATGGTTTTTAATTGAACCATGTTGCAAATAGTCTGAAACGATGCTGGTCAGGAAAGCATACTTGTGTATTTTTGTGGCGGCTTCGCCATCTATCACGATGTTGATTTCAGTCATTAGTCGATCTCCTTTAGTAGTTCATACTCGTATGTCATAAAGTCTTGGACCATGATATATCCTTCTTCTTGGTATTCGTCAACCCTTTGCCAGTCGTCATCCGACAGCATGTCGATTTGCTTTTCAGTAAACCACATGAAATCATCGGACAGCACATACGGATCGATGTCACCGTCCTTGTTGCGGGGCAGGGCTTTGAATTCTTCCATGGTAAATTTTTCTGTACGCATTTTTCTTCTCCTATTCTTCGTGATCGCCATACATGTGTTCTTCCATCAGGGCGGTGGTTTCCAATTCGCCATGCTTTTGATAGAAGGTCAGGGCATGGATCAGTGATGCCACGTTGTAGCATCTCTGGATTTCTATGCCATCCCATAATTCGATCCCGCCGTCATGCTGGATCATCGACAGGTTGTCTAGTTTGATGTTGCTCATAGGTTCACTCCGTTGCTAATGATTGCGGTCCAAGTATGGGGGGTGTAGTGCATCCTTTCTTGATGGTCATATATAGGACCACTGCTTTTGTGGTGTATGTCCATGTTGGCAGTAAAGGCATGACCACAACAGTCGTGTGCACATCCACATCTGTCGGCATACATTCCCGAATACCACTTCACCACTTGTTCGGCGAAATATTCCTGATCGAATTCGACAGGCTGATCGGGATCTTGTTTGACGCTGGCCCAGAATTTCAACAGCCATGTCGTGCCATCTTCATATTCAGGTTCACCACGCAGGTCATCCCATTTTCCAGAACGCAACGCAAAGAATTCCAATGCGTTGTCTTCACCCACATGCTGGCCCAGCAATTCTTTGCCAGCATAATCGAAATATTCCTTGTCTTGTTTGTTCATTTTAACACCTCTTCGATACATGCTTTTAGATATCCATACTGTCTGGCGCAGTCTGGTGGATCGTATTCAAACGACATCACGGCTCCCTGCGGCTCAATATCACCAGACAAGATAGCTTCACGAGCCATGTCATATCCCTGCTCAAAGTCGGGCAGGTGATACAGTTCGTGATAGCACATTGCACAATAATATTCTTCATTATGGCGCAATTCTATTTCATGCGTATCACAACAAGCACATTTTATTGACATTGTTTTTCCTTTCCTTACTCAACATCAATTACAAAACCGGACACATCATTCCATGCGTCCTTACCCTTCGGGCGCAGACCAACCCACACACCAGCCGGATCACTAGGACGGAAATCGTGCAGATCACCATCAATCATTTTTCTACCACGGAACGTGTCGGGCAATGGTTGCCCTTTCTTGACACGGACCACCACGGTCACGTTCATTCCCTTGTCAAACATCATGTCCGTGAACAGATCGTTACGTTCTGATCTGCTGAATGTAAGACTGTAATTCGGGATATGCGATACATCCCTTGTCGGATCTTTAGCATAATCATAAAACACGGTATCGGGGAAAGCTTGGAATATTTCGGGGAACCGTTCCCACTTGATATCGGTCATGATGTTTAGACGGATAGCAGATAATGCGCCAAGCTTTGCCGCTTTGCGATTATGCCGCTCTATTTCCTTGAACAGTCTTGGCATAAACTGGTCACGGTATTCCATGAACAGGATCGTCCGAATAATTCGGGCAATCCAGACTGGATGTAATCCGTTGTGCATCATGTGACGTTGACCATGCCCAGATCCGAATAGACAAACACTGCCGCAACCATTGCTGGCATTGGAACACATGTTGTAACCACTGGCCCAGCTTGGAGCACCAGCAAAACCACCTGTCAATATTTCCAATCCGTCTGGTGTCTTTTCCAGTTTTGGATTTGTTGTGATCAATTGCGGAAGCTTGGTCCAGATCAGGGTTCCGTCTGGACGTGTTGCATTGGCAATCCGTTGTCTTGCAACGGTCCGGCATTCTGCCGCCAATTGATCGGCGTCATATTGCTGGCGTAAAGCTTTGTTGCTTTCACGGATATGTGAGGCATAGTGTTTATCAATCATGGCAAGATTCCTTTCCTGTTTGTTTGCCGTTGGTATTGATTAAGAAATAAAGGGATTGATCAACATTGTCAATCAATCCCCATGGTTTTTATACAGCCACAAGCTGAACGATATCCGGTCTGTAGTTTTTCAGCAGATATTCGCACACATTGCGCCATGTATACGGACCGTCAAATCCGTCATCACCCGCCCAGATACCGTCATAATTTTCGTTATCGCAGGCAATGTCAAAATTCTGGTATGGCTCACATTCACCATAGCAATATATCACGCTACCGTCCGGCTTTTTGAATTCAAAAACTGAATTTTTCATTTTGTGTTTCCCCTTTACCGTGTTGTGAATATTTGTTCAGATTTGCCAAGCATGTTGGCATAGACCGCATAACGCAAACCCTGAATGCTTTCCCTTTCTCGTGCTTCACGGATCGCATCCCTTGCGTTTTTGAATTTAAGATTTGAAAACTTCCACCAGCCATTGCTAGTTTTGACCGCTACTTGAAACATGTTTTTGATCCCTTCCGATCGGTTGGTTTTTGGATAACAATATATCTCTCTCTTATCTCACCCTAAAGGGTGAGAGAGAGATATATTATTTTTTCACAAATCTCACAAATTCGATGAATTCGTGAACCCATAAAACGATTGGCAACCAGACTGGTGCCGTGATGATTGTCAGAACAATTGTTCCGGCAATCGTGTTCAGTATCTCGATCATGGTGTTGTGTCCTTTCCGTGTTGTTGATTGATCGCCCGATTGTTGAGATTTGGCAGGGTGATTTGCCAAGAACAATATATCTCTCTCTTATCTCACCCTAAAGGGTGAGAGAGAGATATATTATTTTGCTGATTTGCTGGTGCTTTTGTGTCGTCAAATCGGTGTTCATCGGATCGTCAAAAACCCGTTGTCGTGATCGTCAAAATGATCAGATCAGATCGTCAAAAGATTGACGGATCGATGAAACCGATTGCTAAAAAATAAATAAAAAAACTAACTATTTTTAAATAGTTATGGAAGTTTTTTTATTTAAATTCAGAAACTTGGGTGGTTTTGTGGTGGATTTGGGAAGATTGCCAAAGTGTCAGGAAATTGACACTATTAACCCTTTAGGGGTTAATTCTTGGCAAAACTAGGGGGGATATGGGGGG
>Ga0255768_10001662_pt1 | contig 22693 bp, 27 predicted proteins | sample 071ome_33_FD_179983 | JGI IMG/M metagenome (GOLD analysis project Ga0255768, IMG submission 179983) | Coastal salt marsh microbial communities from the Groves Creek Marsh, Skidaway Island, Georgia - 071412AT metaG (version 2) | ecosystem: Environmental > Aquatic > Marine > Intertidal zone >...
CGCAGAGCCAAAATCGGATCTTGAGATCGTGAGCTTGATGGTCGCGTCGCTCGCTGCGCTTGGTCTTTTGGATGTCCAACTTGAGTTGGGTGATGTCAGTTTATTTCGAACGCTCATCGAGAAAGCGCAGCTAGACGAAGATACGAGAGACGAAATCTTTGCATTGATTCAGAAGAAAGCGAATCATGCACTCGCCCAGGCGACCCAGCGAAATATTGACGATCCGGGCCTTGCCAATACGATCAACCGACTACCCTTGCTGTGCGGTGATTTGAGCGTTCTTGATGAAGCCAGCGAACTTTTTGTTGGACATGCAGACTTACTCGATGGCGTTGAACGTTTACGACAATTGAGTCGTGGGCTATTGAATCGTTATCCGAATCTGAGAATCAGCATTGATCTTAGCGAGTTGCGAGGTTTCAACTATCACACAGGCACCGTTTTTTCAGCCTATGATGCGGGCAGCGGTCAACTCGTCGCCCGAGGTGGGCGCTACGATAACGTCGGCGAGTTGTTCGGAAGATCGCGGCCAGCGACAGGCTTCGACATCGAGATATCCACCCTAGTCGATTTGTTGCCAGAGCCAGACACTGGTGCCTGGGTGGTCGTCAATCGAAGTCAAGGCGCTGATCAATCACAGCAGACCCTAGCGCTCTGGACAAAGATTGAATCGCTTAGGGCCGAGGGCTATCGCGTGATCGAGGGAGAGCCCCCGGTGGGCATTGAAGGTTATCAATTGGTATTGGATGCCAATGAATGGGTGCTAAAGGCACTGTAAGAGGATCGCTACATTGGCAAGAAATATTGCAGTCATTGGGACCCATTGGGGAGACGAGGGGAAAGGTAAGATCGTTGACTTACTCACCGATCAGGTGGGTGCAGTGGCTAGATTCCAGGGGGGCCATAACGCGGGGCATACCCTAGTCGTAGGCGGTAAGAAAACAGTTTTGCACCTGATTCCGTCGGGGATCCTACGCGCCGATGTGGAATGCTTCATTGGTAATGGTGTGGTGTTATCTCTCCCTGCACTTTTCGAGGAGATTCAAACGCTTGAGCAATCGAGCGTTGATGTGCGGCACAGATTATCTGTGAGCTTGGATTGTCCACTTATTTTGCCTTATCACGTGAGGCTCGATCAGGTTCGTGAATCAGGAACGAATCAGAGGATAGGAACCACTGGTCGCGGCATTGGACCGGCCTATGAAGATAAGGTGGCGAGACGAGCCATCAGAGTGCGTGACCTTGCCAATGAAGCCACCTTGGTTGAGAAGATCGAGAACAACCTGCGGTACCACAACTTTGTACTGAAGGAGTTCCATGGCGCGGACCCAGTGACCGTTGAGGAATCGCTAGCCGCGACCTCAGCCTATTGGGCGCAGCTTGCTCCGATGGCGAAAGATATCGTGGCTGAACTGGCGGAGCGACGGAAAGCGGGCGTGGGCGTTTTGTTCGAAGGTGCCCAAGGGGCGCTTTTAGATATTGATCACGGCACCTACCCGTTTGTGACCTCATCCAATACGACAGCGGGTGCTATTAGCGCTGGCAGTGGTGTCGGTCCAAGATACATCGACTATATTTTGGGGATCAGCAAGGCCTATACCACTCGGGTGGGTGAGGGTCCTTTCCCTACAGAACTTTTTGATGAAGTGGGTAGACATTTGGCCGAAAAGGGCCACGAATTTGGTGCGACTACGGGCCGCCCCAGGCGCTGCGGTTGGCTAGATGGGACGGCACTTAGACGTGTGGCCGAGCTCAACAGTCTATCGGCGCTGTGTATCACCAAACTTGATGTACTCGATGGATTGCGTGAAGTCGCGCTTTGCGTCGATTATCAAATCGACGCCGAAGGTGGAATAGAGCCAGTGTACGAAGTATTTCCTGGTTGGCAGTCTTCAACGCTCGGTTTAACCGAATACACTGATCTGCCGTCGGAAGCGCGAACCTACATCGAGCGCATCGAATCCCTGATCGAGATTCCCGTCGATATCATCTCCACAGGGCCAGATCGAGTAGAAACCATTGTTCGTGGTCAATTCAAATCGGCTGAGTCGTGATCGATTTGGCATCTGTTTCTGGCCCAATGGTGCCTATGCGATCTCGTTAATGCAGGAATAACCCAGGAGTTAGGCATGCTGATAAACGCTGACCATTTGACGGAGTTCGCCGTCAGCATCTTTGAGCGATTGGGTGCGCAGCCAGAGAAGGCAAGAGAGACGGCCGATCATTTGGTGCTATCAAACCTAAAAGGCCATGATTCGCATGGTGTCGGCATGATTCCGAATTACGTAGGAAGTGCTCAGCGAGGCGGGCTGCAAGTCAACGCAGACGCGAAGGTTATAAAAGACAAAGGTGCTGTTCTCCTGGTCGACGGATCGTACGGTTTTGGTCAAGTGGTGGGTCGGCAGGCCACAGACCTTGCGATTGAGCGAGCAAAATCCTTAGGCATTGCCTGCGTGGGCTCCAGAAACAACCATCATCTAGGTCGCATTGGAACCTACGCTGAGCACTGCGTTCGTGCGGGACTCATCTCGATCCACTTTGTGAATGTCGTAGGGCATCCGCCGTTTGTTTCCCTATGGGGTGGTCGAGACAAGCGGGTTCAAACCAATCCTTTTTGTTGTGGTATCCCCACGGACGGTGACCCTGTTATTTTGGATATGGCCACCAGCGCGATAGCGCTCGGTAAGGTCAGAGTGGCAGGCCTCAAAGGGGTTGAGGTGCCACCGGGTTGCCTCTTCGATTCTGAGGGCAGGCCTACACAAGATCCGGGGGTGATTGCTGAGGGCGGTTCATTGGGTCCGTTCGGCGGTCATAAAGGATCAGGTCTCGCTTATATATGCGAATTGCTTGGTGGCGCGTTGGCCGGTGAATGGACCATGCAAGATGAAAAAAGGCAGGGTGAGATCACTGTGAATAACATGCTGATGTTTGTGCTCGATCCAGATTTATTTGACGGCGGGGAAGGTTTTCGTGCTGAGGTCGAAGGTATGCAGCAATATGCAAGAGCCTCGCGCCCGGCAGAGGGTGTCGATCATATTCTCCTCCCGGGAGACCCCGAGCGAGAAACCATGGCGTCACGGACCAGCGATGGTATACCCATTGATGAAGGGTCTTGGGACGCGCTTTGCGCATCGGCGTTGAAAGCGGGGATGACCGAAAGTGAGATCGAGGCAGTGCAGGCTGGCTTACCCTAGATCGCGTCCTAAGGCGCTGTCGATGGTGCCGAGAAGAGGACTTGAACCTCCACGCCCTTTCGAGCACTAGCACCTGAAGCTAGCGTGTCTACCAATTCCACCACCTCGGCAAGGGGTGCGAGATTACAAGGAGCGTAAGACGGTGTCAATGAAGCCTCCTCGAAGACAAGGTCGCCGGCAAGGGTCGACGGAGAAAGGAAAAGATCGTGAGATTAGGTCGAAATCAGAGCAGCTGATGCAGGCTATTTGCGATCTCTTAACCTCTGAAAGTTGTGGCCTAACTCGTCGCCAGATTGCGGGCAGGCTGTCTCTGACGGCTCAGGACAAACAAGCACTTGATGATGCGATTGAAGATCTCCTCCTCAATCAAAAGGTGGTAGAGGGCGCTGGCCGTCGCTATCGCCTCGCGGAATTCACCACTGCATCAGGCCTCATTTCAGGCCGCGTTTTCTCGCATCCAGATGGATTTGGCTTTGTGCAAGTTGAAAATGGCGAAGACGTCTTTTTGTCGCCCCATCAGATGCGAGGGGTTTACCACGGTGACAGAGTGAGGGTGGTATTGCGCCCGGGTCGATCAGGACGCAGTGAAGGCGTCATTGATGAGGTCACGACGCGAGCGTTTGACCGTTTGTTGGTTCGCTTAACGCGAGACGGTCGGTCATGGCTGGGTGAGCCGCTCGCAAAAAATCTCTTTCATTCCGTGCGCATTGTCGATTCGGGCGGTATCCACATGGAAAAAGGCCGGATAGTCGAGGTGGCTTTGCTCTCCTATCCAAGCCATCGAGAATCAGCGACCGGCCGCGTGTTGCACGAGGGATCCGGGGACCGACTTCAAGACCAAATCAGAGCGATTGCCGAAGCCGAGGGGATTTCCCTTGCGTTTTCGCCCGAAGTCGAACAAGCGGCTGAATCGCTCGGGGCATCACCTGAAGCCAATCAAGACACCAAGCGTCGAAACCTCGAGCGCTTAGCCTTCGTGACCATTGATGGGGAAGACGCCAAAGATTTCGACGACGCTGTATTTGCTAAGCGAACGAAACAGGGCTACACCCTGTATGTGGCCATTGCGGACGTGGCGCATTACGTAGAACCTGGCTCGCCCATTGACATGGAAGCCACGTCACGTGGCACAAGCATTTATTTTCCTGGCACCGTGTTGCCGATGCTGCCCGAGGCACTCAGCAATGAATTGTGCTCGTTAAAGCCGGATGTCCCGCGATTGGCCATGGTATGTGAGCTCACATTTGATGATACAGGTGAACGCACTGGCTATGCCTTTTATGAAGCGCAGATTCGCTCGAAAGCCAGATTGATTTACGAAGAGGTGGCTGAGCATCTCGAGCAAGGCTCGGAAATCCATGCCCCAGCGGCAGTGCGCAAGTCACTGCAAGCCCTCAAAGCGCTGGCCGAGCGGTTACTGGCAGCAAGGGCGAAGCGCGGTGCTCTTGAGATTGAAGTGGCAGAAACAAGGATGTTCTTGGATGCATCGGGTGAACCTATTGATCAGCGGTTGAATCAGCGGACGCTGGCCCACCGAATGATTGAAGAATTTATGCTGGCTGCAAACATTGCGACTGCAGATCATCTTGAATCATCGAAGATCGGCGGCCTCTATCGAGTGCACGCCGCCCCTACGCTAGAGCGCGTGGAGGGATTGAACGAACTTCTGCATTGGTTTCGTTTGCCGGAGGTCGCCGTCTCTGATCCGATGCGAACCAACGGCTTCCAAAGATTATTGGATCAGCTGGCGGGCACCGACGATGCGCCTCTCCTCGTTCCTTTCGTCTTACGGGCCATGCAGCAAGCGGTCTATAGCGCCGAGCCAGAGCCCCACTTTGGGTTGGCGTATGATCGTTATGCGCACTTCACGTCGCCCATTCGGCGGCTGCCGGATCTCATCAACCATCGCTTAGTGAAAGCAACTTTGCAGAGCAAGGGAGCAGCGAAAGCTGCCAAACCAGCGCTGCGGCCTTATAGCGATGAGGTCCTTGAGACGCTAGCCAAAGTAGCCAGCGAAACAGAGCGACGAGCCGACAAGGCCTCTCAGGACATCAATCAATTCTTGCGCTGTCAGTACCTTGCGTCTCGCCTCGGCGAAGAATTTTCGGGGCGGGTGTCGCAAGTATCGAAGCTGGGTGCGTTTGTTCTTCTCGATCAACCGGTGGCAGAGGGTTTAATACCCTTTAGAGAGATTCGTAATCAGATCGGTCGACTGTCTCTTTTAGCCCATGCGCTTGTCTCCGATGCGACGGGTGAACGGTTGGCCATGGGCGATCGTGTTGCAGTGCAATTAACGCGTGTAGATGAGAAATTGGGTCACGTTGAGTTTGCCTTGATCTCGCGAAAAAGCAGCAGGCGAGGAAGACGAGGCTCGCCCGCCCTAGAATCAAAAAGTTATCCCACAGAGATCCCTTCGGAAGAGACTGTTTCTAAGCCATCAAAACCCTCCTCGGGGCAGAGAACTAACCGGCGGCCCGAGAAGAAAAACGCACGTTCATCGGAGCGTGATGCGCGTTGGCGTCAGAGTATGGATGCGCCCGGTGAGCGCAGTGCAGGAACTGAAGGCGAATTGCGAAGCCAGCGTGAGGAGACTCATTTGGGAGCAGCGAGTAAGGCTGGCCCCGGTGTCTCATCCAAGCGCGCTGTCAAATCAAAGAGAAAGCGGGTGAATCAAGCAAAGCCCTTGAAGGTGAGGCGTGCTAAGGCGGCAGCCACAACGATTAAGTCAGTGAGCGACGAACCGCTTACGGAGAACAAAGGATCGGCGCAACGCACCCGGCCCTACAAGAGAAGACCCAAATCATGACCGAAACTGATCTGGTGTACGGTGTTCACGCGGTGATGAGCGCACTGCGTTCGCATCGGCCTGGTGTGCTCTATGTGAAAGAGGGCGTCCGGTCTTCAAGGGTTGAAGCTCTGGTCAATGAGCGCCAGGCATCCCAAATCCTCGAGTTGGCTGACGGTTCGATGTTAGAGCGTTTAGCCGGTACCCGAGATCATCAGGGAGTCGTCTTTCAATTTCTTGAGTCCTCGTTCAAACGCACGTCGTTTGACGCGCTCTTGGCACCGAGGGAAGCGCGTCGCCTGATTTTAGCCCTCGACGGCGTGAGTGATCCTGGGAACTTGGGTGCGTGCCTTCGAAGTGCGGCAACATTTGGGGTGGACGCGGTGCTTGTGCCCAAACATGGATCTGCGCCCATGAATGCGACTGTACACAAGCGTTCCGCTGGCGCTGCCGCCAAGACGCCGGTCTTGAGCGTCACGAATCTTGCTCGTTCGCTGCGTCAGCTGAAGGAGGCGGGTTATTGGGTAATTGGCACGGCGCTTAGTGAGCAAGCCAAAGCGCTCGATCGCGTTTCGTTGTCCGGTGATCTTGTGTTGGTGATGGGCTCCGAGGGCGACGGCATGCGCGTCAATGTTCAAAAGCAATGTGACGAAACGGTTTTGATTCCCATGCCAGACCCGAGTTTCACGCTGAATGTCAGCGTCGCAACTGGCATTTGTCTGTATGAAATCGAGCGTCAGCGCCGGCAGGACAAGTGAGGTCTCCCTACCAACCTAAGATTGCAACTCGACTTTCGATTGATTAGACTTCGCGTCCTTAAATTTCTTTAACTCCTTGCTGCACTGCAAGTTGCAGGCGGCAATAACTCAAAAGGAGCACGCTATGCGGCATTACGAGGTCGTTTTCCTTGTGCATCCCGGCCAAAGTGAACAGGTCCCAGGGATGATCGAGCGATATTCAAATCTGATTACCCAAGGGGGCGGCACGGTTCACCGGTCAGAAGACTGGGGTCGGCGTCAACTCGCGTATCCCATCAATAAAATTTTCAAAGCACACTATGCGATGCTCAATATCGAGTGCGGTCTAGAAACACTCGATGAATTGACCGAGTCGTTCAGATTTAACGATGCCGTCATTCGCAACATGGTGATGGGTAGAAAGCAGGCCGACACCGAGGTATCGCCGATCATGAAGCTTGAGAATGAAAGTCGCGAGCGTAAAGAGCGCGATGAGGCTCGAGCGGCTAGACAAGCGGCGCAGCAAGAAAGCGAAGCAGCTCAAAATGCGGAAGCAGCCTCGTCTGAAGCAGATGCCCCAGCTGAAGAGAGTGCCGCAAGCGAACAAGAGGAGGCCTAAACCATGTCTCGTTTTTTCAGAAGAAGAAAGTATTGCCGATTCACCGCTGAAGGTATCACCGAGGTCGACTATAAGGATGTCGAGCTGCTGAAGGCTTATATCACTGAGACCGGAAAGATTGTGCCAAGCCGAATTACTGGGACAAAAGCCAAGTATCAAAGACAGCTGTCTAAGGCAATCAAGCGTGCTCGGTATCTAGCTCTTCTGCCTTATACCGACGGTCACAAATAGAGACACACTCATGTTTAGGGCGCTCGCAGAGTATGCGATGCGAGGTCGCAGACAAGCGATCATTGCGGCAGCGATTCTGACGAGCCTCCCATTAGTAAGCTGGATTGGGTCGGCGGTCGCGGCGCTGGTCGTTCTCTCAAAGGGAACGAAAGAAGGGATCTTGGTCGCACTTTGGGCTTCGCTTCCTCTGATCCTTGGATATGCCATAGCGCAGGATGTCAGTGGTTTCCTAGCGCTGCTGGGGGTTTTGATTTCGGCGCTGATATTGAGAGCGACAACCTCCTGGGAGCTGGTGCTGTACGCAGCAACGGCGTTAGCGGTGGTGCAGAGCGGTTTATTCGCGCTGCTTTCAGGTTCGATACTGGACAGTTTTGTCAGTCTCTATCTCGGGATGTTGTCCAGTGTGCCTGAACTAGAAGCAGCGATACCTGATGAAGCCTCTGCACGATGGGTCGCAGTGGCTTTTTTGGCCATGGGTCAGGGTTACTTGATTGTGCTGACCCTGATGTTAGCGCGGTGGATGCAGAGCGCGTTGTATAGGCCTGGCGCATTTGGTCAGGAATTGCAGCGATTGAAGCTTTCAAAGCCAGTGGTTCTGCTGCTTGTTGTTGCATTGCTGGGCTTTACGATGAGTCCAAGCGGAGGTGTCTGGGTAGGTGTGGTGAGTTTGCCGCTGGTGGTCGGCGGTGCCTGTGTAACACATGCACTGCTGAACGAGCGAGGGGCGGGATATCATTGGTATGTCGCTTTTTATGTGAGCCTCGTGCTCTTCGCACAGGTTGCAATCACGGTCATGGCCTTGGTGATGGCCGCGGATACATTGTTTGATTTGAGGCGGAAGAAAACCGTCTGAGAGGGAACGCTATGGAAGTTATCTTGTTAGAAAAAATCGCCAATCTGGGTGCTTTGGGGGACCGCGTCACAGTCAAAGCAGGCTATGGGCGTAATTATCTCATCCCGCAAGCTAAGGCGGTGGCGGCGACAGCCCAGAACGTGGAAGCGTTCGAAGCAAGACGCGCAGAACTAGAGAAAGAGGCTGCTCAGATCCTAGCGACCGCCCAAGCGCGCGCCGCAGCGGTTTCAGCGCTCGAGATTACGATTGCTGCGAATGCGGGTGAGGAGGGTAAGCTCTTCGGATCCGTGGGTGCCCGTGATATTGCGCAAGCAGCCACGGATGCTGGCGTCGAGCTCGACCGAAGTGAAATTCGCCTCCCCGATGGCCCAGTCCGGGAAGTTGGTGAGTACGCAATCGAGGTTGGCTTGCACCCTGAGGTTGAAGCCGCACTCAAAGTTATCGTGGTTGCTGAGGAAGCGCTTGCATCCTAAGCGTATTGCATTAGGCTAAGGTCCCCCTGCATTTGGATTTAGCCTAGGCAACCCTCATGGATGATCATCAAGCCCTGAAAGTGCCTCCACATTCGCTGGAGGCTGAGCGGGCGGTGCTTGGTGGTCTCATGCTGGATATGGGAGCGTGGGATGCGATTGCCTCGCTGATCACGCCTGAAGACTTCTATCGCGGAGAGCACCGCACCATCTTTCGAGCCATGGAATGGCTCGCAGCCGACAATAAGCCCCTTGATATTGTGACGCTCGCGGAGTCTCTTGAAACTCATGGCGAGCTCGAAGCGGTGGGTGGACTGCCTTATTTGAGCGATCTCGCCGACAGCACACCGTCGGCATCCAACGTCGTGGCTTACGCTGAAATAGTCCAAGAACGCAGCACGGTGAGAAAACTCATTACCGTTGCGCATGAAATTGCGGAAAGTGGCTTTAATCCGCTTGGACGGTCCAGCGCCGAATTGATCGATGAGGCTGAAAGTCGTGTGTTCAGGATTGGAGACGAGCGCCCAAGTCGGGGGGGGCCAGAATCTGTTCGACCGCTGCTCGCACAAGCCATCGAAAAGATAGATGAACTCTATCTCACCAAAGGTGCGCTGACTGGACTTAGCACAGGTTTCCAGGACTTAGATGATATTACCAATGGCATGCAGCCCTCAGACCTCGTGATCATTGCCGGTCGACCCTCGATGGGTAAGACGGCTTTCATGATGAATATTGCTGAGAGCGCCGTTATTTCTGGTGGTAAGCCTGTGCTGGTCTTCAGCCTGGAGATGCCATCGCATTCGTTGATCATGAGGATGTTGTCGTCGCTCGGTCGAATTGATCAAGGCAAAATTCGTACCGGACAACTCGGCGATGACGACTGGCCAAGACTCACATCAGCCGTCACTTTGTTAAATGATAAGCCTCTTTTCATTGATGACACGCCCGCGCTGACGCCAACGGAAATGCGTGCTCGAAGCCGGCGAATCGTCCGTGAACATGGGCCGCTCGGTCTGATTGTTGTGGACTACCTGCAGCTGATGCAGATTTCGGGAACGCCTGAAAATCGCGCAGTTGAAATCTCGGAGATCTCGCGTTCTCTAAAATCAATCGCTAAGGAATTTAACTGTCCAGTCATCGCCGGGAGTCAGCTGAACAGAAGTCTTGAACAGAGAACCGATAAGCGCCCTGTCATGTCCGACCTGAGAGAATCGGGTGCGATTGAGCAGGATGCGGATGTCATCATGGCCGTCTACCGGGACGAGGTCTATCACGAAGATACCCCGGATAAAGGCATCGCGGAGATTATTATTCTCAAGCAAAGAAATGGGCCAATAGGCCGCAAGAAGCTCGCGTTTGTTGGGCGCTACACGAAGTTTGAGGACCTAGCCCGAGACTATGAAGATTATTACGAGTGAGCGACTTTGATGCCCGAGCAGTGATTCGACTCGATCACCTGCGTCACAACTACAACAAAGCCACTGAGGCAGCACCGACGAGTAAAGTTATGGCTGTTATCAAGGCGAACGCCTATGGGCACGGGGCGCTCGCCATTGCCGAGGCGCTTCGTGATGCCGATGCGTTTGCGGTGGCCCGGGTCAAAGAGGCGATTGAGTTGCGGAACGCCGGGTTCAATCATCCCATGACCCTTCTCGAGGGCGTGGCGACATCGGAGGGGACGCGGCTCGCAAAGGACTATGATTTAGATGTCGTCATTCATCACCCGCAGCAAATCGAACTTCTAAAGAATGTCAGTCTCCGATGCTGGTTCAAGATTGAAACAGGGATGAATCGGCTAGGACTCCAAGATGATCAACTCGATGCCGTTGTAGGCGCCGTGCCCCGATCCCAGCGTCTGGGTTTGTTCAGTCATTTTTCGGATGCAGATGACCCTGAACACCCAAAGAACCTGGCGCAACGCGAGCGTTTTGACAGGTGGCGGAATCGCCTTGAGTTACCTGGCGGCATGTCAGGCTCAGCTGCGATTCTAGGTGGGCACGGGACCGATCTAGAATGGATACGCCCTGGGGTTATGCTCTATGGAATTAATCCTTTCTCCACAAAACCCGCACCGCTGAAACCTGTCATGAAGCTCGAGGCACCCGTGATTTCTGTGCGCGAAGTGAGTGCCGGCGAGACGGTGGGTTATGGCAGTCGTTGGGTTGCTAAAACGCGAACCAAGCTTGCTGTCGTTGCCATTGGCTACGCCGATGGCTATCCCAGAGAAATGCCCACTGGGACGCCCGTGCGTATCCATGATGAGGATGCGCAGATCGTTGGACGCATTAGCATGGATATGCTCACCGTGGCCGTCAGTGCTGGATCGAAAGTGAAGGTGGGTGATTGGGCTGAGCTCTGGGGCGACCAACTTTCGGTCGAGTTCATGGGTGAACGATGTGGCACGATTGCCTATACCCTAGTATGCGGGATCAGTCAGCGCGTAGACCGCGTTTACGTTGGGCAGCAAGATTAATGAAAAAACAGAAATTAGTTTTTGTTTGCAATGTTTGCGGTGCGGACCATGCCAAGTGGCAGGGTCAATGCCAGTCCTGCGGTGATTGGAATACCTTGAGTCAACTGAGCGTACCGGCATCGAGGAGCTCAACCAGCAGCAGCGGATACAGTGGCCAATTAGCGCCCTTACAAACGCTGGGGTCTGTACCGACTGAGGACAATGCGCGGTGGTTGACCCAATCTGAAGAGCTCAATCGTGTCTTAGGTGGGGGATTGGTGCCGGGCTCTGCGATTCTGATGGGTGGCGCGCCGGGTGCCGGCAAAAGCACTTTGCTGCTTCAGGTGGTCAGCGGTCTCTCCCAAACTAAACGGTGTCTTTACATCACGGGTGAAGAAAGCCTCGCCCAGGTTGCGCTCAGAGCAAAGCGCTTGCGTTTACCAGTGGATACCGTGTCTGTTGCGGCACAAACCTCTCTTGAAGCTGTTCTGAACTACTGGGATGAATTCAAACCGGAGATCCTAGTGGTGGATTCAATTCAAGTGATGCAGAGCGAATCGCTGGAGGCCCTCCCGGGGAGTGTGTCTCAGGTAAGGGAGGTCGCCGCAAGCTTGGTTCAGCGTGCAAAGCAAACGGGCACTGTGCTTATTTTGGTGGGTCATGTAACGAAGGAAGGCAATATCGCGGGTCCGCGTGTGCTTGAACACATGATCGACACCTTCTTGATGCTGGGTGGCGAGGATCATGGCCGCTTTCGTACCTTGCGGTCGGTTAAGAATCGGTTCGGTGCGGTGAATGAATTGGGCATCTTCGCCATGATGGAAACGGGAATGCTTGACGTGGATAACCCCTCGGCTATTTTTCTCAGCCGAGGTGAATCGTCAGCACCCGGTAGTCAAGTGATGGCTATTTGGGAGGGAACAAGGCCGCTTCTCGTGGAGGCCCAAGCGTTGGTTGATCCTTCGATGCAGGGCAATCCGAGGCGCATTTCTGTGGGTTTCGAAAGCCAGCGACTCGCGATGTTGTTGGCCGTGTTACATCGACACGGTGGATTTCAGGTTGGCGATCAAGATGTGTACTTGAATGCGGTGGGAGGGGTTCGCGTTGAGGAGACCAGCTCAGATCTTGCCGTTCTGTTAGCTGTGATGTCGAGCGCTAAAAATCGTGCACTTCCAACCGATCTGATTTGTTTCGGTGAAATCGGTCTCTCGGGTGAGGTTCGACCGGTTTCATACGGCCCTGAAAGGCTTCGGGAAGCTGTGAAGCACGGCTTCCGCCGGGCGATGATCCCAAAGGCGAACCTGCCAAAGGAGCCGATCAACCAAATGAAGGTCTACCCGGTTGCGCATCTCAGCGAAGCAATGAGCTTGCTTCAAAGTTGGATGTGATCAGGCTAGGCGCTTGTACCTGACACGAGTAGGGGTTGCATCGCCACCCATGCGTTTCTTCCGGTCCGCTTCGTACTCTGTGTAGTTGCCTTCGAAAAATACCGCGCGACTGTCACCTTCAAACGCCAAAATGTGCGTCACGATTCGGTCCAAAAACCAACGGTCGTGCGAGATGATCATCATTGACCCAGGGAACGTCTCAATCGCAGACTCAAGGGCCCGTAAGGTTTCCACATCAAGGTCATTGGTCGGCTCGTCCAGCAAGAGGAAATTTGCACCGGTTTTCAGCAGTTTTGCCAAGTGAACTCGATTACGCTCACCACCCGATAGGTCCCGAACCAGTTTTTGCTGATCCGAACCTTTGAAATTGAAGCGACCCACGTAGCTGCGAGATTGGGTTTCGTACTTGCCGATTTGGATAATCTCGTTACCTTCTGAGATCTCCTCCCACACGGTTTTGTCATCGGACAGGCTATCTCGGCTTTGATCGACGTAGCCTAACTGAACAGTCTCTCCCAGCGATACGCTGCCACTGTCCGGCGTTTCTTCGCCGCTGATCATTCGGAATAAAGTAGATTTACCCGCTCCGTTACCGCCAATAATGCCAACGATGGCGCCTTTGGGTACCGTCATTGAGAGATCGCTAACTAACAGGCGATCGTCGAAGGCTTTCGACACGCCCTCAATTTCCAGTACTCGGTCGCCCAGCCGAGGCCCCGGTGGAATATAGATTTCTTGCGTTTCGTTACGCGTCTGAAACTCTTGCGAGTTAAGTTCGTCAAATCGTGCAAGTCGTGCTCGGTTTTTGGCCTGTCGCGCCTTAGGTTGAGTTCGCACCCACTCAAGCTCAGCTTTAATTGCCTTTTGGCGCGCGGCTTCTTGGCGCTGCTCCACCGCCAGGCGCTTTTCCTTGGCCTCAAGCCAGGTGGAGTAGTTGCCTTCGTAGGGAATACCGTGGCCGCGGTCGAGCTCAAGAATCCAGCCAGCCGCGTTGTCGAGAAAGTAACGATCGTGCGTAATGGCCACGACGGTCCCTGGGAATTCTTGCAAGTACTGCTCGAGCCAGGCGACGCTTTCTGCATCCAGGTGGTTCGTCGGCTCATCGAGGAGCAACATGTCTGGATTGGCTAGAAGCAGTCGGCAGAGGGCGACACGTCGGCGCTCACCGCCCGAGAGTGTTGAAACCGCACTGTCATAGGCAGGCAAGCGTAGGGCATCGGCTGCGACATCAATCTTTCGTTGGAGATCCCAGCCATCAACCGCGTCGATCTTGAGCTGCAGCTCACCTTGCCGGTCCATAAGTGCGGTCATTTCGTCATCACTCAAGGGTTCGGCAAAACGATCGCTAATGGCATTGAATTCATCGATGACGTCTTTGATTTCTCGTACGCCATCCTCAACATTACCGCGCACGTCTTTGGATTCGTCGAGCTCGGGTTCCTGCGCCAAATAGCCAATTTTCAATTCTGGTTGAGGACGGGCCTCGCCTAGATGCTCTTTATCGATGCCGGCCATGATCCGTAGGAGACTCGACTTACCAGAGCCGTTGAGGCCCAGTACGCCAATTTTGGCGCCAGGAAAGAAGGAAAGTGAGATGTCTTTGAGAATTTCGCGGTTGGGGGGTACCACCTTACCAACGCGTGACATCGTGAATACGTATTGCGCCATAATAAAACCTTATATAATATAATAACTTAGAGTAACTCGTAAACCATAGTTTAACTTTAGGTTAACTTAGAGCGTGTCAAAGTGTACGAACAGGAGGTCAATTTTACCGTAATCTCACTAGATGATCCCTATGAGTTTCCTCTTACTCTCGCTGGACCCTTCTATATAGCGTTGAGTGGTCTGAAGCGAAGAGTGACCCGCTAAGTACTGAACATCCCGAAGACTCCCCCCAACGGTCGATATCTTCCTAGCGCACTCTGTAATAAACGTCCGACGACCTGAATGTGAACTGCAACCCACGTATCCCATTCGTGTATAGAGACTCTGAAAGAAGTTGACGATTACCTGAGCGGAGGTCGATCGTGACCGCTCTGTTCTAATTACGTGATCCTCAGGCGAAAAATTACGCTTAGAGGCAGTCTGGAGGAGGGTTTGTAGGTTAGTGAGTATTTCCTTATGTATGGGTATTTCGCGTCCCGAACGACCTTTAGAAGCGCTGTCGGGGAGGTGAAGAGTGTCGTTTAGGGTACCGTCGCCATTAAGAACGTGTATCCACTTAAGTGCCGCTATCTCTTTTGCTCTTAGACCCGCTTTGACCGATAAGAGAAAGATAGTGTCGTTCCTTAAAGCGTTCCTTCCGCCTTTTAGGTGACTCCGTACTGAAGCGACTTGGGTCTTATTCAGAACCTTTGATTGCTTAGTCAGCGCCATAGATCTGCACCCGTTATTATTTATGTCATATTGATCATATTATAACGAGTTAGCAAAGTAAACCAAATTGATAATATTTTATCCCTTGTAGTTTCAGCGCCTTACACCTACTCATTAGGAAATGTAAGTTTCATAACGAGTTCGCCAAACAAGCAGGAAAGTACAAAGGTAGACCTAAGACGATCGATAACTGTTGAATAAAAAATTCTTCCTGGTTGGTCAATAAAAAATCCAAAATGGTTAAAAATTGAACCTACAAAAAAATTTCTGAAACCCTTAGAATTAATTTATGAAAAAAATTAAAGATTCAATAAACCAAGACTTAGCAACAAATAAGACAAGCATTTTTATTGCCTTAGTAATAAACACACTAGCACTAACTTCAGAATTCCTTAACGAAATTTTTTTTGGGATTTGTTTAATTTTGGAGGCGCTAATGATTTTTTACGTCTTAACAATGATCTATCACAAAGTTCAAAAATAATGAAAATCTAATTCACTGTTTTGAACTACTCAGTGACCACGAAATTTGCAAAGATGGGGTTTACCGAAAGAACGGTTTACGGAGGTAAAACCCCGCTTACCTTATCCTCCGGCAAAGTTCTCAACGAAGATATGAATCAGAATTATCGGGTAGGGTCCTGCGTTAAGCGCAATTAGGCGACGAACTGATCCAGGGTTGTGAACTCCGGGTTATAAAAACGCTTCCCGCCCTCTTCGATCCAAAATACGTCAAATTCCGTTTCCCGAACCTTATATTTGATTCCGTAACGACCTTCTTTATGCGTCGCATTTCGGAAGCGACAAAATGCCGCCTTACGATCCGAGAGTTTAAGCGCGTCTTCCCAAGACTCTACGTCCTCAAAGGCGTCGTTATCATTAAACCAGCAAACTGTAACGAGACCCGTAGGGTCGTTCGCGTTGGAGTACGCACAAAACTTTTGTTTCCACACCTTTACGAACGAGGGCGACGCCCCAACAGGAACACTTTTTGGTAATTTCCTCTCTCGATTTCTTCTTGGGCGACCTTTTTTCGCCTCCGGATCCGGAACAAGTTTCGTTTCGCGCGTTCTATCCTTCGCGCGGGGAATAGCGTAAAGGATTTTTCCAATTTCTTCGTCTTCCTTGAAACTCTTAAACATTACGCTGCCTCCCATTCTGCTGTTCGGTTTTGGATTGCTAACTGGCGGTGATCGGGTAGTAGCGCGCGAATCCGCACCTCGGAGAGAAAGGGATAGCGAGTCTTAGATCGCGCCACTACTGAATCTAGGTCACAGTCGTAGATATCAAACGAAAGACCTAACGAGCGCGAAACAATCGGTCGCGAGACTACATCGCTTAACAAACGTCCCTTTTTGGTGGCGTCCGTATTAACGACAAAGATCATTCTCACATCGTCAGTCAACGCGTCGATCAGGGTCTTAAATTTGTCCTGACCTTGCTTCGCGATGTTATGAAACTCGTCGATTACTAAGACTTTTTGGAACGGTTTATCGTCGCTAGGAAAGAGGGAGTTACTTTTAACTCGATCGTTAATGTCGCTAAAGACCGACTCCCCCATTCCCGTTTCATTACAAGCGATATAACTCACGTCGCCCCCGAACTCATTAGCATAATCGAGCGCGAAACTAGTCTTACCCGTCCCGGGTTCACCGTATAGGATCCATGGACTAGTAAATTTAGAAGGGTCGCTAACGTAGTGTCTGAGTCGCTTTTCTAACGACTCTGGCAAGATAAAGTCATTCAGAACCTTAACCATTGGTCGCCTCCTTCTTAGCGAGAGAGTTCATTACGTAAGCAATAAATTCCTCCCTTGCGCTGCCTTCCAGCGCTTCGAACCGATCGATCAGTTCGTCGTAATCGCTAGAAGTGGGTTTACGATAATCGTCTAAATTAGCAACGGTGACGCCTTTTGCCTCGTCACGTAACTCCTTCACGCGGTTCTTAGTAGTCTCGCGATCAATCACGCCAGTCTCCACTAAATTTATAAATCGCTCTTCACCAACATCAGCAATTAACTTGAGCAGTTCGTAGAGGGTCGCGTACGACTGGGGGAGTGCCGATTCCAAGCGGCGAATCAGAGGGTCGGACGCGACTTTTATCATCATAAAGACGGTAGATCGTTGCGCTTCTATACCCTTTCGGTATTGCTTAATCATCTCGACGTCGCCGGCAATCGAGTCAACGGACTCGCGTACGACCTTAAAAAGTCCGTTACGCGCCCTATCGACTGATCGTGCTTTCGAGTTGGTCTTCTCAATCGCAGTTTTTACAACATCATTTACTACATCCATTACAAAGTTCCTTCTCAATTTAAGTTTGTTGCGTGATCCGAGGTGTTGAACATTCAACATAACCCCAATCACTATTATCAGTTTATGGAGATTCGCCAGACAAAACGTCCGCGACTTTTACATCGGGTACGTTTGTCTGGTAAATCTCAGTTTTGGTCGGTGTTTTGCTTGCTGCGTGTCTTGGTGACTTAGTCAACTTAATCTTTACCGCGTCCGGACTCGGTCCAACCACATTTCCCTCCACAACTCTAATTTCATCTTGGTGATCGAATACCTCCCGTCAAACATTCGCTCCGAAACTTGACCCCAGGGTTCAAATTTGGCGTCGTTTCCCTTGCAATACCGAAATTCTGATTCGGTTTGAAGTTCCTTATTGATTGGTTCTATTAAATCCTCTAACGGGGTTACTCTTATGCTCTTATGGGTCTTCTTGTCCCATTTAAGAAAGAAGTGAAACAGGTTCGCAGTCGGCACATAGGGTTCGCGGATCCACCGAAGTTTTCCGTCTTGATCTTCTGTGTAATCAACGAAGTAAATACCCCGCACTTCGTCCCTCGTAACGTCAGCACCCTCATAGGCATCTTCGTTTTTAGTCGAGGTTTTTTTGGCGTCTATTCGCTCTAGGGCGTTTGTTTGGTTAGACATTAGGTCTTCTCCTTTTTTGGTTTAAGTAAGTTGCGTGATCCGGGGTGTTGAACATTCAACATAACCCCAATCACAAGTATCAGTTTATGGGGGTTCTCCAGACAAAACGTCCGCGACTTTTACATTGGGTACGTTTGTCTGGTATATCTCAGTTTTTGGTTGGTGTTGTTGACGTCGATCCGCGCTAGTGCCTTTGTTTGGTAGGACATTAGGTCTTCTCCTTTTTTGGTTTAAGTTGGTTTTTGTGTCTATTGAGAGATAAATTTCCCTCAACCACATAAAACATATACCCTATGCATCCAGACAAAACGTCCTACAGATTTACATCGGTTACGTTTGTCTGATAAATTGCGGAGGAATTTCAAAAATGTTGAATATTCAACCAACGTGAACTCAAAGCGCTCTAGAAGAAAGTCATCTCAGTGGACAAAACGGAAACTCTTCCCCGTTACGTTTAAGGGGCGAGAACCCCGGTTGCTTCTATGGAAAAAGGCGGTCTATGAAGAGTGGTTTCACTACGCGAAGTTAGCGCAGCAAAACAAACGTAAGATTCCTCGCGCCTTTGGTAACTTGAGAAAGTTCGATAGTTTTGAAGATTGGTGGCGCGACCCTAATTACGGGTTTGAACTCTTTTGTGAAAAACCCGTGGGCAAGTTGGTAGACGAGGTGAAGGGTGATGGGGGTAAGTTAAACGCTAATCAGATACTCCTTAAAGTCGATCTTACCGGCGACCTAGATATCATCGTGGATGAATTCGAGCGATACCTAAAGACCAAGGACGTAAGCGACACATACGAATCTAATGCTAGGTTCCAACCATCACGCCCTATGAAGAATATCGCCATCGGAACTCAAGACACGAGAAGTTATAAGCGAGACGGTAAGAGCGAAAACAAACTTAAGATCTATCGTGAAACTTACCTACTTACGCGCTCTATGTCTTATAAAGAGGTAGCGCTAAAACTTGGTTGGTTAGAGGGTGATCGCGACTGGTATTTGACCGAATACCCCAATACCGACGGTTCGAAGGGACTCTTACTCTTCGAGTATCAAAAGTTACTCGACAATCGCGTAAAGAAGGTAAAACGGCACGTCGACCAGGTCGAGAAGACGTTCGAGAACATCGAAAATGGTACGTTTCCCTAGTAACGTCTATGAGTTGAGGCGCATCTAATATGGAATATCTTGTTGCGGGATCCCTTTTTTCTTCCATCGTTGGAGCATTCTTAGGGTCTTTCGTAGAAAAGGGGTTGGCAGGTTTCTTCTGCGGTCTTTTCCTAGGACCTATCGGTTGGATAATTGTCTTTCTTTTACCTCGCGAATCCGAAAATAGTAATTCATCCGCTCAATCCTCAGTACAAAGTAAGAAAGTTGAACCCCCGCAGGAACGTGACCTTACTAATGACACCTATAAGATTTGGTTAGGTAACACTTACGAGATCAAAAGAAATGAACTTTTCGAAAAGTACGAGTGCGATGGAAAACTTTTTGACACCTTAGATGATGTTTTGGTTTATGCCGATTCCTTAGAGGGCGAGAAACGAGAGGCAGAAGATCAAAGGCGAGAAGAGTTAATCAAAAAAGGAATAGAGGCGAGGGAGAGGTTCGCCCGCGGCGAGGACGCCGATGGTAGTGATGATGGTGATTATACGAGCGAATTCATATTTGTTTTCTTAGGGGTTTGTGTGCTTGCGTATCTGATTTTCGCTTTTAGTGATTTGTAGACGATTTTCCGAATAGGATCTGAGGTCAAACAATTAAAATTTCTTCTAGGGAAGGGTAAAAATATCTTCTACCGAACAATCTAAAATTTTTGCTATTCTCAGGGCAAGAACAGTAGAAGGAACATAAATTCCATTTTCTATTGCATTAATGCTCTTTCTTGAAACATCTGCTTGGTCTGATAATTCTTGTTGAGTTAAACCAGCAGACTTTCTTAGTTCTTCAAGGTTATTAAGCAGTTTTTTATGATTTTTGCCCAAAACTATTTCTTTTCAAACTCTTCAACTGCATTGGTCAATTCTTCACTTGTATTTGGATATAGATATCCTGCCAGAAGCGTTCCAAGACCTATTGCCCCAACCAATAAACCTACGCCCTTAAAAACAAAACCAAGGGCAACATACCCAAGAAGAAAGATTCCGATGCCAACAAACATAGTAATAAGTCCACCTCTTCTGTAGTCAATTGGTTCCTTCTTTCTTTCATCAAAGATTGCCATTAATTTTTCAACTTGCTCAGGGTTATCAAGGTTTTTTGCTATCTCAATAACCGAGTCTCTTTTGTTTTTACTTTCGAAATATAACCAAACGAATACAGCGATTGGCACAACCATGCCTGTTAGAACACCTAAAAATGGTATAAGTAATTCCATGAAATACACCTATAAAAATATGTAACGCAAACTTACCATCAATTAAATGAGAAGTAAAGGTTACAAATAATTTTTTGTTGTAATTGCTAAGCGGCAAAGATGTAGGACTGCTAGTTAAAAAGGAAATATTATGGAAGGTTTGGCAGTAATGGGTTTTGTTTTTGGAATGGTCGGAGTGGTTTCACTAGTTCGTTTAGAAAAACTGACAGAGACCTTAAAAGAGAAAAGGATATAATCTCAAGCATGGTTGAAATACACTCAAAACTGGTCTTGTTAATGAGGTCACATCAAGGGCAGGTCGAAAATGGACAAAAAAAGCAGAGATAAAAAAGCGATATGTTTCGGATTCATTTAGCGCTCTCGATAATTGGCGATTCCCCCTCAAGAATACCTCGAACTGGGAATTTCCCAAAAAGACTTATCTTCAGGCAAAAGACGATCGCGCACCTGTACTTCATCGAGACTCTAACTTGACGCGATCTTTACCCTACTAATCCCTCTAGCGTGTTGATCCGCTCTTCGTTGGTGGACCTTTGCCATTCGGTCGGTCCAAGGCGTTTTAGGAAACCTTGGATCGTTCGGTTTTCTATTCCTGTAGTCCTTTGCAATTCGTAGATGAGAGTCGCGACTATCCTTCGCTTTAGTCCTGTAACGTTTTAGTAGTTCTGGCGATAACTCACTCAGTTCTTTTCTTAACTCAACGAAAGACTTCATCTATCGGTTCCTTAAGACCACAACAGTCGTTTTTTCGTCTTTCTTTAACTTCCTTAACTCCGCCAACCGAACCTCATCCAGCGGTTCAAAGACCAGCACTTCTTTAAGGTTTTGTCTTTGTAGGGTGGAGAGAAGTTGTTGCTTTGTGACTTTGGTTGGCGAAGAACTAAACATCAGTAACTCTCTTCCCAACGCGAACCAAACATTTCATCCCGCCAATCATTTACTTCTTGTTTTCCGTTCTTAGCGGCAATGCGTTTCTGTAGTCTTGCCTGGTTGATCTTACTTTCAGCGTTCAGGTCAGACTCGATGTGCGAGCGTAACCGTTCAGCAATGTTAGTTCGGTTTTCGATGCACCAGATATGAAACTTTTGTCTGACGTCTTCTTCGATGCGGAAATTCATAAGTACAGTCATAAGGTTTTAACCTCCAGTATTGGTTCTTCTTCATTGCAAAAATGGTCTTCAAGAGAAGATCGATTAGTCACTTTATTTATAGATTTATTGGTTCCCTTATCGATGATCTTGTCGAGATAACCTCTCAGTTCTTTCCTAGTCATTCGACTATCGCGGTCGAGGAACTTGAGGATCGTTGTGAATTCCTTTGGCGTTAAGTTCTCGCCTAACTCTAATCTGAACTTGTATTGATCAAGCGTCGATCTCATCAGGATGTGCTGTTTTAGTAGCAGCGTATCCAAGTAGCGAACCATCAATTCGCGTAGTCTTTTTTCTTCTTTCATCCTTACCTCACTAATTCTTAGGCAATAGTTATCAATCAAGGACCCGCATAACGTTCCTTGTTGTGGATTGATTTCGCCTAGAACGGAGTCTTTACCCGACGATCCAGAGATTTTCGAAATCAACATTTTCGTAACCAAAGCGCTTACTAGACTCATTGTTTGGGTCCTTAGTTGTTTGCTTCGTTATGTACTTCAACCACTTACTATCGACTTCGGATTGAACATCGGCGCTCCAGAGTCCCCAAGGGGTTTTCATCCAAAGAGGAACTAGGGAATTGATGAAATCGTCGCTCGCTACGTGATTGGGTTTAGCGATGATGAGGTGGTAGTGGAGTTTTTTCTCTTTGTCGTATTCATAAGCGGGAATCACGTTTATGCGCTTGTTGTGCCGCTCGAAAGATTTTCCGAAAAATTTCTTGTTCAGACGATTTAAGAAGTAGCGAAGGTTTCGACTAGCGCGCATTTCGTCCAACCAAAGAATTCCCTCAGGCAGTTTCCTTGATTGACGCATAGTGAAAGTAACCGCATACCAGTTCATCCAGTCATCGCGGTCCAACCAATTTCTTATTTCATTTCTCTGATTTTTCACGTGGTCTCTTCATCGGGTAACCACGTTTATTTATAAATTTCGAACTTTAAAGATTGCTCCATTTACAGAGCGAATGGAGGGGGATTGGCAGTGCCAATGAAAGAGGTGTTTTACTAAGTAAAACAGTGATTCATTCTCCTTGCGCGGAGAATTGTTCCAACCATTGAGGTGTTTCGTTTCGGGTTAGGGCGTCGTTGGGCACGTTCTTAAAGACTAGGTCATAGACCTGC
>Ga0255768_10001665_pt1 | contig 22684 bp, 18 predicted proteins | sample 071ome_33_FD_179983 | JGI IMG/M metagenome (GOLD analysis project Ga0255768, IMG submission 179983) | Coastal salt marsh microbial communities from the Groves Creek Marsh, Skidaway Island, Georgia - 071412AT metaG (version 2) | ecosystem: Environmental > Aquatic > Marine > Intertidal zone >...
CCCAAGCCGGATCATGCGCGTGGCTGGCACAGTCTCATGGCCCAACCAAAAGAAACAAGCCAAAGGATACATTCCAGAGCTTGTCACAATGCGTACGCAATTCAGTACGGATCGTGACCCCGTGCCGTTTGAACGGCTCATGCGAGCATTCCCCAAGAAAGAGCAGCCAGCTAGCAGCATAGACATAGATCTAGGGCAGCAAGCAATGGACAGGCAACTGGCAGTGCAGAACGTGCTAGCCGGTGACGATTGGCACATAAATATGGTCAGGCTTGTCGGCTCATACGTTACAAAAGGTTTATCAGACGAAGAGATCCACGCCATAACAGATAGCCTCACGCTAGCAGGTTACACGGTAGACGACACAAGAGCAGAGGTTCAACGCGCAATAGATGGGGCCAGAAACAAAGGCTGGACACCGCCACCTGATCCCGTGCAGCAACGCATAGAGCAACAGAACGAGGCGCTGAGTGCCGAAACGCAGGAAACGTGGCCTACCCCCTATAAAACATTTGATGCGCTCACGCTGCCGCGCAGGGAGTGGGTGTACGGATACGATTACATCAAGAAGTATATCAGTGTGACTGCATCGGCAGGTGGCATTGGTAAGACAAGTGCAATCATTGTCGAAGCCATAGCAATATCAACAGGCAAAGACCTGCTCGGCGTACAAGTCAAAGAACAAACAAACGTATGGATCATCAACCTTGAAGATCCAATATCCGAAATGCAAATGCGAACCATAGCAGCCATGCAGCACTATGGCATAACGCCGGAGGATGTACGCGGCAAGCTCTTCATGGACGGCGAGGACACCATGCAGATCACACTCGCGGCAGAAAGCAGAGATGGGCTAATCACAAATGATGCGCTGCTTGAACACATCACACGCAAAGTCAAAGAAAACAACATCGGCGTTATTATTATTGACCCGTTTGTGTCAGCGCATCTGGTCAACGAGAATAACAACGGAAGCATCCAAGCAGTCGTTGCCATGCTGCGCAAGCTGGCCCGTGATACAAACAGCTCAGTCCAGCTCGTCCACCACATCAGAAAAGGCAACGGAGACGATGCCACAATCGACAGTGTGCGCGGCGCAGGAAGCCTAATCGGAGCAGCCAGAGCCGCCAGAGTAATCAACAGAATAACCCCTGACGATGCAATGGCGCTCGGCGTAGACGAACATGACGCGCTCGGCATCTTCGCAATGGACGATGGAAAAGCAAACCTCGCACCGCCAAGCGACAAGCGTATATACAGACGTATGCTCTCAGTCGAAATCGCAAACGGCGAGCATATCGGGGTTGCAATAGAGTTCAAGCTGCCGGACCTGTTTGATGGCGTCACAACACAAAACGCCAGAAACGTGCAAGCAGTCGTGGCAGAAGCAGAAGCCAACCAAACACCGTTTAAAGTAAACGTGCAAGCCAAGCACTATGTCGGACAAGCAGTCGCAGATGAGTTGAAGCTAGACCTTGAAAAACCCGGCGACAAGGCAAAGGTCAAATCAATCGTCAAACAATGGATCAAAACCAACATGCTGAAGCAAGCTGAGATGTACGACAAACGGCAAGGCAGAGACGTGCAATGTGTGGTCGTGGGCGAGATGATTAAGTGGGATGAAGTGTGATGGACGCATACATATTACCAGAAGGAAACGTGTTAATTAGCTTCTCTGGCGGCAGAACGTCAGGCTACATGCTGCACCAAATCTTAGAGGCAAACAATGGTCTGCCAGACAGAGCAAAAGTCACATTCGCAAACACTGGCAGAGAAATGCCAGAAACGCTAGACTTTGTGCAGGAGTGTTCAGACAGATGGAACGTGTCGATTACTTGGTTGGAGTACACAAAGGCAAAGCCAAAGTTCAAAACAGTTAGTCATAACTTAGCAGCTAGAAACGGTGAACCGTTTGAGGAATGCATCAACAGCGTTACGAAGAATAGATACTTGCCAAATCAAGCACAGCGTTTCTGCACACAGCAAATGAAGGTTCTAACAATCAAACGCTACCTCGTTAGACAAGGTTGGAAGCAATGGACGAATACTGTCGGCATCCGAGCAGACGAAGCGCGAAGAGTTAAGCCGTCAAAAGACAAGAGATGGATAAACTGGTTCCCGCTGAATGATGCGAAAGTGTCTGTGCAAGACGTAAACAAGTTTTGGAAGGCGCAGAAGTTTGACTTGCGCGTGATGAAAGGCGGCGGGAATTGTGATGGATGCTTTCTAAAGTCCGAAGCAACACTTGCAGCCATGTGGCGTGAGCAGCCAAGCAGAATGCAATGGTGGGCAGATATGGAAGCCAAGACAGGCGGTCAGTTTCACAAGAGCAGAAACTATGAAAAACTTGGCAACTTTGTCAGCCGCCAAGGCGATTGGATATTTGATGACGAGGCATTCTTATGTCAAGCAGACGATGGAGAATGTACTGGCTAAATCCTCACTTCCTCACCTTGAAATGCCAAGGTGAGGAAAGGTGAGGAAGTGAGGAAAAAAGCGCCCAAAATTCTTCCTCCTCACCTCTCCTATGTATTACATAGGAGGTGAGGAGGTGAAGTGAGGGCTTCGATACAAGGTGAGGAGGATTGGTTGATGAAGACAAGTGTGCAGCGGGGGAAGAGACAAAAGAAATCGGACAGGATCTTGTCCAGCAATCAGAACAAGAATGCAATCATGTGTGATTTTGCTTTGGGGCCAGTAGACAGGCTGGCAATCGAGATGGATGATAAGTGGGGGATTGATGTGCTGCCGGAGTTGGTGAGCGTCGAGACGGCGCAGAAGTATGGCAGCGCGGTTGCCAAGATGAACGCGGCAGTTTGGGAAGAAGATGTGGAAGAGACTAGGACGCGCTGTGAGATCGTTATTCGAGGGCTGAGGGCTATGGATGCGGAAGCGGAGCGTTTGGGCGCTCAGAGAGCCTCTACGGAGGTCTGGGAGGTGGAAATAGATGGCAAGCTGTTTGGCGTTATGAAAGATGGAAGGTCGTGGCGAACGATAAAGGAGCAGAGGCCAGAGCTAGAGTTGCTGACGCTGCGGGAAGTCGGGCTGGCATACCAAGCGTTTCAAGAAAGTAAGGCAGGGGAATTTGAACGGGCAGTGAAGCAATCGTTTGAAGGGGCAGAAATTACATATATCAAGGCAAAAGAGTTTGATGATCCGATACCGTTCTGATAAGTTGACCATGCTGCATTGGGACTCATTCCACCCAATTGCCTCACAAACTGGCTCAGCATTGCGCTGGGCCAATTTTTTATGTATCTTGTGTTTGAAGCTGTAAGAGGTGAGAGATGGGCAAAAGCAGAACAGTCAGCATAGCCATCATGGAAAAAATTGTTGACCGCTTAGCGCACGGCGAAACATTAGTTGACATTACCAAAGACGAGAAGATGCCAACATACCGGGCAGTGACAAGAGCAGTCGCTGGGGATGATGAGATGTGGGAGTTGTATCGCAAGGGTCGTATCTTGCAAGCGGAGTATTATGCGGACCGCTTGAACGGATTGGCAATGGAGCCGCTGCCAAAAGGTTTAGATGTTCGGGAGCTAAACGCAGAGGTGAACAGGCGTAGGCTTGAAATTGACACGCTGAAGTGGACGACTGCTCGGAACCAACCGTTCGGTATTCGAGACAAGAAGGAGGATCAACCGCAAGCTCAGACGTTTACAATTAGCTGGGCTGGCAATGATGTAGAGGTAACGGCAACGCCGGAGAAGCAGCAAGAAGATAGGCAGCATGTTGTTAAGCATTAGGCCAAAACGTGTGTATACCACACATCCTGTGCGTCCGATCTACGCGCGTGAAGCAGAGGGCGGGGCAACCCCGTCTGTTTTAAATTTTTCAACTTATGCGGGAAAAAGCAAATTCACGGCAAGAGGCGGTTTGCTAAGTGCTTGATTTTATTGATGTCCTAAAACGTATAATAGGTATTATGTTAATTATTTGCCGAGCGGCACCCCCCACCCCCCGCCGAGCCGCCCGCCCTCTTTATATACGTATATCACCCTTGGAGATGGGACCGTGACTGACACTGGCCTCTTCAACCACATCACACAATTGCGCCACCTTGTGGTCAACGCAGAAAGCGCCACGGCTCAATATGAAGCAGCGGTCTTGCTTTTAGATCTATATGAAACCATACTAGAGCAAAACGGGCTGCTTCGATTTTCGAACGAAAGGTATACCCAGCATTGACGCATATTGAGATACCATATGATCCACGTCCATTGCAGATGGAGCTTCACAATGAAATGCAGGTGAAGCGTTGGGGTGTTGTTGTGTGTCATCGTCGGTTTGGCAAAACTGTCTGGGCAATCAATCATATTTTGCGGGATGCGTTATTATCTGCCAAGCCGAACCCCCGGTATGCGTACATGGCACCCACCTATCGTCAGGCGAAGAATGTAGCTTGGGATTATATAAAACAGTTTGCGGGTGGGATACCGAATGTGAAGTTCCATGAGACTGAATTGCGGTGTGATTTGCCTACGGGTGCGAGGATTTCGTTGCTTGGTGCTGAGAACCCTGACAGTTTGCGCGGTATATATCTTGATGGCTGTGTGATGGACGAGGTTGCTGACATGCCGGAGACTGTGTTTCCCGAGGTTATTCGTCCTGCATTGTCTGATCGGAAGGGTTGGTGTGTATTTGTTGGGACGCCTAAAGGTCATAATGCGTTTTATGATGTGTATGAGCAGAGCGCTGCAAATGATGATTGGTTGACTGCGATTTACAAGGCGAGCGAGACGGGGATTTTAGACGGCGAGGAATTGTCGGCTGCGCGGCAGATGATGTCTGATGATCAGTATGCGCAGGAATTTGAGTGTAGTTGGAATGCAAATGTTCCGGGTGCGATATATGGAAAGGAGTTGGAGGATGCTACGGTTTCGGGTCGTGTGACGAATGTGCCGTATGATCCTTCGAAAAAGGTGGACACTTGGTGGGATTTGGGTGTTGGGGATAGCACGGCGATCTGGTTTACGCAGAGTATTGGTCGTGCTGTTCATGTGATTGATTTTTATGAGAACAGAAATCAGGGTTTGCCGCATTATTGTCAGATATTGAACCAGCGGAATTATTTGTATGGGACGCATAATGCGCCGCATGACATTGAGGTGCGTGAGTTGGGGTCTGGGAAGTCTAGGCGGGAGACGGCTTGGGATTTGGGATTGAATTTTCGCGTTGTGCCTAAGCTGCCGTTAGAGGATGGGATACATGCGGCGCAGATGGTGCTGCCGAGGTGTTGGTTTGATCGGGAGAAATGCAAGCAGGGATTGGAGGCTTTGCGTCAATATCATAGGTCATATAATGATAGGACTAGAAGTTTTCGTGCAAATCCTGTACATGATTGGAGTAGCCATGCTGCGGATGCGTGGAGGTATTTTGCGGTTGGGTTGCGTGAAACGGGTGATCGGATGAGGCCACCCCAGAAACAGGCGGTTATGGAATATGATCCATTTGCGGCATAGAGGAGATTAGCTATGGGTGGTGCGGTAAGTAGATTTGGTGGTTTTATTCGGCAAGTGGCTGACAGGGCGGGTGGTGTTCTGAGGGAAGCAGAGGAGATTGGATCGCTGCGCAAGTTTGGCGCGGACGTAGATCTTTTGGCGCCTTTTACGTCTGGGACAAGTTCGGCTCCTGCTCCTGCTCCTGCTCCTGCTCCTGCCCCTGCTCCAACTCCGGCTCCTACGCCTACGCCACCTCCTGCTCCTGAGCCAGTTGCCGCTGCGCCGGAGGTGGAGAGTGAAACTGAGCAGAGGGCGATTGAGAGCACAAGGCGGGGTCGTGCGTCTACGATGACAACGGGGCCGCGAGGTTTGATGGCTGTTGCTCCTGAGCAGGTTCGTCGTCGCAGGTCTTTGATGGGTGGGTTGATTTCGTAATGATGTATCGTTCTCCTCAGAACATTGCAGGTGAGATGGGGCGCAAGTCGTCTCAACCTGCAAAGCGCCGTTTTGATATGACTGTAGATCCTTTGGAGCGGTTAAATCAAAAGATGGCTGGTCGTATGCAGGGCGGCGCTGTTGAGGGTAAGGATAAGAAGAAGCAATCTCTGATAAATAGTATTGGAATGATGTGATGGCTCAAGTGTCTCCTTTGATAGTGCAGTTGGATCGCAGATATAAGACGTTGCAGTCGCAGCGGTCTAATTGGGAGAGGCATTGGCAGGAGCTTGCGGATTATATGCTGCCACGCAAGGCTGACATTACGAAGAAGCGGACGCAGGGTGATAAGCGGACTGAGTTGATTTATGATGGCACGGCAATTCATTCTGTTGAATTGTTGTCTAGTTCTTTGCATGGGATGCTGACGTCACCGAGTACGCCTTGGTTTTCGATGCGGTATCGTGAGCCTTCATTGCAAAATAATGATTTGGCGAATGAGTGGTTGGAGCTTTGCTTGGATCAGATGTATCAGCATTTTAACAGATCCAACTTTCAGCAAGAGATCCATGAGCTTTATTATGATTTAGTGGTGTTTGGCACGGCTGTTTTGTATATAGAGGGCGATGCTGAGGGCTTGCGTTTTTCTTCAAGACACATTGCGGAGATTTGCATATCTGAGGATGCGAATGGCAAGGTTGATACAGTGTATCGCAAGTTTAAGATGTCTGCCCGTGCCATGATGCAACGTTTTGGCGAAAGCAATGTTCCAGCACAGGTTGTTAAGGACATCAAGGGTGATCCATACAAGGAGCATGAGATTGTTCATGCGATATACCCCCGCTCTGAGACAAAAGGTCGCATGGCAAAGGATAAGCCGATTGCATCGGTGTATTATCATGCGGATACGAGGATGTTGCTTTCCGAGGGTGGGTTTGACGATTTTCCGTTTATGGTACCGCGTTTTGTTAAAGACAGTGTAAGTACATATGGTCGGTCACCTGCGATGAATGCGTTGCCTGATGTTAAGATGTTAAACAAGATGTCAGAGGTGACTATTCGCGCTGCTCAGAAGCAGATTGATCCTCCTTTGATGGTTCCTGATGATGGGTTTATGCTGCCTGTTCGGACAACGCCGGGGTCTTTGAATTTCTACCGCTCTGGGACGAGAGACAGGTTGGAGCCTTTAAATATTGGTGCGAATAATCCGCTGGGTCTTAATATGGAGGAGCAGCGGAGAAATTCTATCAGACAAGCGTTTTATGTAGATCAATTGCTGATGTCTCAAGGTCCGGCAATGACTGCTACAGAAGTATTGCAGCGCAATGAAGAAAAGATGCGACTTCTTGGACCTGTTCTTGGTAGGCTCCAGTCTGAGTTGTTACAGCCTCTTATTTCCCGATCATTTGCGTTGCTGCTCAGGAATGGCCTTCTCCCTGCCGCTCCTGAGCAATTACAAGGTCAGGATATAGATATTGAGTATGTATCTCCGTTGGCGAAAGCGCAGCGCCTGACAGACTTGCAGTCTATGCTGCGTGGGTTTGAGGTAATGATGCAAGTTGCAGAGATTGCGCCTGTTATGGATTATTTAGATAGCGACAAGCTGGTGCAGTATTTGGTTGAGGTTACGGGCATTCCTGCGCGTGTTATTCGCGGCGATCAAGAAGTAGCGCGTATTCGTAGGCAGCAAGCAGAGGCGCAAGCGCAACAAATGGAAATGGCTGAAAATGCTATGGCTGCGGAGCAAGCGGGACAAATTGCACCATTGATTAAGGCGGCTCAAGGATGAAAGAGCTTGAAGAGTTAAAGCTTGCGTATCGACGCACGTTTAACACTGACGATGGTGAAAGAGTATTGAGTGATCTCAAAACACGGTTTGGTTTTGAGACAACCACATTTTCGGACAATCCTTATCAATCTGCATTTAATGAAGGTCAGCGAGCGGCTGTGCTGCTGATTGTCCGAATGCTGACCGAGAGGAAGGAACCCCAATGAGCGAAGAGGCAATCCAAGATACTGGATCTCAAGAGGCTGTGGCAGCGGAAGCGGCTCCAGTTAGCTTTTTAGAAAGTTTACCAGAAGAGTTGCGCAATGAGCCAAGCTTGCGCACCTTTACAGACCCAGGGGCGTTGGCCAAATCTTATGTTAGTGCTCAACGTATGATTGGCGCAGACAAAGTGGCTATACCCGGAAAGTCTGCTACGTTTGACGAATGGCGTGAAGTTTATACAAAGCTTGGCGCTCCAACTGAGGCTGGCTCATATGAGTTCAGCAAAAGCGATGTTGCTGTTGCTGATGAGACTGTAAGTGCATTGCGTGAGGCGGCATATAACGCCGGACTGAGCAATGCGCAAGCAGAGCAGATGATGGGCTTTGTTCGCAATACTGTTCAAGGTATGCAGGGCGCTTATGATGAGATGGCTGAGAAATCACGCTATGAAGGTGAGCAAGAGTTGCGGCAGGAGTATGGTCAGGCGTTTGAGCAGAAGCTTGAGATGGCGCGTTTGGCGGCAACGCAGCTTCTTGGTGGCACTGAGATCTTTGATGAAATTACCTTATCAGATGGGCGTATGTTGGGGGATCATCCGGCGATTGTTCGCATGTTCAGCAACCTTGCTGCTCAAATAGGTGAGGACAATCTTGAGGGTGCGCCGACAGAGATGGTAATGACCCCGCAAGAGGCTTCTCGGCAAATTGCAGAGATGACTAGACGAGATGGCCCCTATTTTGATAGAATGCATCCTGAGCATAGCAATTACGTTGAAGAAGTGTTGCGGCTCAGAGAATATGTATAGTGGACAACCGCAAGGCCCACGAGTAAGCTTGTAGTCAAGCGGAGTAGCTGCCCTAAGCAGTAGCACGGCCTCGCAAGAGACAACCTAGCGCAGTAAACCAAAAACTGAAACATTGTAGGAGAGGCAAGATGTCTACTCAAATTACTACAGCTTTCGTTAATCAGTTTTCTGCAAATATCCAAATGCTTTCGCAGCAAATGGGTTCTATCCTGCGAGCAGCGGTAGATGTGGAAAGCGTGAATGGCGAGAAAGCTTTCTTTGATCAAGTGGGAGAAGCTGCGGCTGTCCTACGTACATCACGCCACGCGGACACACCGTTGATTGACACACCACATTCACGGCGCATGGTAACGATGTCTGACTATGAGTATGCGGATCTGATCGACGATCAGGACAAAGTCCGTTTGCTTGTAGACCCAACATCAACGTACAGCCGTGCGGCTGCGGCTGCGATGGGTCGTGCAATGGATGATGTAATCATTGCGGCTGCTCTGGGTACTGCTCAGACAGGCAAAGATGGTTCTACATCTACAGCATTACCATCTGCTCAAAAGATTGCGGTTGCATCCGCTGGCTTGACGATTGCCAAGCTGGTGTCTGCAAAAGAAATCTTGGACAGTGGAAATGTTGATCCATCTATTCCGCGTCATATTGTTGTTTCACCTAAGCAGGTTTCTGACCTGTTGAACAACACGACTGTAACGTCAAGCGACTACAACACTGTAAAAGCGTTGGCGATGGGCGAAATCAACACCTTTGTTGGCTTCCAGTTCCACGTCAGCAACCGCTTGGGTACAGATGGCTCCGGTGATCGTCAGGTCATCGCATTTGCTGGTGACGGCATCAAGCTTGCGATTGGTAAAGAGCCAGCCGCACGTATTGATGAGCGTGCTGACAAATCATACGCAACACAGGTTTACTACTGTCAGTCAATCGGTGCAACGCGCATGGAAGAGTCAAAAGTCGTTGAAATCGCCTGTTCAGAATAAGGAGACTAATCAATGGCTACTGTATATTCAGCACAACGCACAAACACACGGGCAACCCCCGCTGTGATGAACAAAGCCAATGAGCTTGGTGGACGTGTCCGCGTGGCTCATGGCACATACGAAGCATCTTCCTTGGCATCCGGCGATGTTATTGAGATGTTTATTCTTCCTGATGGCGCAAGATTGCTTGAAGGTTCTTTGGCGCATGATGCGCTGGGAGCTTCAACAACTTTGTCAGTCGGCTACGCTGCGCATACGAATGCTGCGGGTACTGCGGTATCTGCCGCTGCTGCTGCGTACAAAGCTGCGGCTGCATCGACATCTGCTCAGAAGGTAGACGTACTTGCAACTCTGGCTCTTGGCTCAGGCACAGAGACAGACACCAATGAAGATGGTGTTGTGATCACAGTGACAATGGGCGGTGCCGCTGGCACTGGCACTATTGAGCTAACCATGAAGTATGTGGTTGACTAATAGGGCGGGGCGGGAAACCGCCCCCTCTCACTTATGGAGATAGCAGATGACAAGTAACGTCGATATTGCCAACTATGCGCTTAACATGCTGGGTGCTTCAAACATTTCTGCGTTTGATGAAAACAGCAAGGCGGCAAGGCTTGTCAATCAAAGATACGATGGGGTTAGAGATGCGGTGTTTCGCTCTCATCCTTGGAACAGTTTAATACGCAGAGCGGCATTGGCTCAAGAAGTGGATGCTCCTGCATTCGGATATTCCAAGCAATATGCGCTGCCTACAGATCCGTATTGCTTGCGTGTGTTGGAATTTAACAATGGATCTTTGGCATATCCTCAAGACAATATGACCAGCAACACGGGCGATAGTGTTTTTGTTATTGAAGGGCGCAAGTTGCTGACTGATGAAGGCACGGCAAAAATTAAGTACATAGCAAGAATTACTGACCCACAGCAATATGATGCAGGGTTGATTGAAGCTTTGGCGTCCCGCCTTGCTGTTGAGCTTTGTTACGCAATTACGGGATCGAATAGCTTGCTGGGTACTGTGACTGCATTGCATGAGGCTAAACTAAAAGAGGCAAGGTATGTTGATGCAACTGAGGGCGCTCCGCAACGCATAGAGGCGAGTGACTTTATTGAAGCGAGGCTCTAATGGCACGATCCGCTCCAGCCTTTAGTTCTTTTACTGCGGGTGAAATATCGCCACGCCTTGAAGGTCGCATAAACATTGAGAAGTATCGTGAGGGTTTGTCTGATTTGACGAACATGGTTGTTATGCCTCATGGGGGTGTAACGCGCAGACCGGGTACAGAGTTTCTTGGCGCTACGGCAGATAGTTCTGTAAAGTCTCGTTTAATTCCGTTTCAGTTTAAAACCTCAGACACATACATCTTAGAGTTTGGCAATCAAACGATGCGGGTGTATCGCAATGATTTGCAGGTTCTTAATGCTTCTGCAAAAACAATTACTGCCATTACTAAAGCAAACCCCGGCATTGTAACAAGTGCAAGTCATGGGTTTGGCAACGGCGATGAAGTTTATGTTGACAGTATTGGCGGCATGACTGAGCTAAATGGCAGAAATTACCTTGTTGCAAATGCCTCAACTAACACGTTTACGCTGCAAGATTTGTTTGGCAATAATATAGATACGACAAGTTTTACAACATATACGTCAGGCGGCACGGCAACAGAGATTTATGAAATTGCCACCCCATACGCTGAAGCTGATTTGTTTGACCTGCGGTTCGCTCAAAGTGCTGATACCATGTATATCGTGCATCCGAGCTACGATGTGCGAACCTTGACGCGCACTGATCACAATGCTTGGACTTTTGCCACACCTACGTTTTCGGGTTCTCCTTCCCCCGGATTGTCGGGGTCTGATAATCGTCCAAGTGTTGTGACATTCTTTGAGCAGCGTCTTGTGTTTGCTAATAGCAACAATAATCCACAAACTGTTTGGTTTAGTAAGAACGGCGATTATACAAACTTCACTGTCGGCACGGCTGATGATGACGCATTGATCTATACGATTGCATCTAATCAAGTGAATGCGGTGCGCTTTCTATCTGCAACGCGGGTTTTGACCATCGGAACAAGTGGCGGTGAGTATGTGCTAACGGCGACGAATGACGGTCCTGTGACGCCTACAACAACGCTTATTCGCAAATATAGTAATTATGGATCTTCAACTGTGGAGCCTGTGCAGGTTGCTGATGTAACTTTGTTTGCCCAGCGCGGTGGCAGAAAGGTCAGAGAGTTTCGATATGCTGGCGAAGTGAATACTGCGGGGTATCAGGCTCCCGATATGACCATACTGGCAGAGCATATCACTGAGGGCGGCATAAATCAGTTTGCATACCAGCAAGAGCCGGATAGCATTATCTGGGCTGTACGAGCAGATGGAACGCTCTTAGGGCTGACATATCGCAGAGAAGAAGAAGTTGTTGCATGGCACAAGCATGTTATTGGCGGTGCATTCGGCGGCGGTCAGGCAGTGGTTGAAAGCATTGCTACTTTGCCTACAGACACGGGCGAAGACGAATTGTTTATGGTTGTAAAGCGCACGATCCAAAGCGTAACGCGCAGATATGTTGAAAAAATGAAGTTGTTTGATTTTGGGAATGATACAACTACAGCGTTTTTTGTAGATAGCGGGTTGTCTTATAGTGGCGGCGCAACATCTTCTCTTAGCGGATTATATCACTTGGAAGGTGAAAGCGTAGCGATTTTGGCAAATGGCGCAAGCCATCCAGATAAGACCGTAAGCTCTGCGGCAGTGGCTTTAGACTTTTCGTCTACGAGTGCGGTGGCGGGTTATAACTTTGTAAGTAACTTGCAAACGCTGCGCATTGAAAGCGGATCTGTGGATGGCACAAGTCAGGGCAAACCCAAGCGTATCCATGGGATTACTTTACGACTGTATGAAACTGTTGGAATTGAGGTTGGCAATGACAGTGGTGAGATAGATCGCATACCATTTAGGGATAGCTCAATGGCTATGGACGAGGCTGTGCCTTTGTTTACTGGCGACAAAAACATTGAGTTTGAGGGCGGTTTTGATGATGATGACCGGATTTATGTAAGACAGAACCAGCCTTTGCCGATTTCTGTACTTGCGTTCTTCCCAAGAATGAACACGTTTGACATATGATTGAGTACTCAAAAGAAAGCTTCATGGAAGCAAAAGAAGAGCTAGAGCCAATGTTTGTTGATCATTACAATGAGATTGCTCTTAGTAAGGACAAGATTGAGCTTGGCCCAGATTGGGATATGTACCAAGCATTAGAGGATGCAAACTTGCTGCATTTCTATACCATGCGAGAGAGCGGATTTTTGGCTGGCTACTTTGCCATGATTGTAATGCGTGACTTACACTATAAAGACCATATCTTTGCCCTTAATGATCTGATATATATAAATCCTAAGAGCCGGAAAGGGTTTAACGCTTGGCGGCTAATTAAGTTTGCCGAGCGCGATTTAAAAGATGTTGGTGTTTCTGTGATGCACATAAATGTAAAAACGCACAAACCGTTTGATAGGCTTCTAGTACGTTTAGGTTTTGAGCATTCCGAAAACATTTTCCGAAAGTACATAGGGGGCTGATATGGGTGTTCAAGCTGCATTAGCCGCTGTTCAAATCGGAACAACATTATACCAAGGCGTACAAGCAAAAAAATCTAGTGACAAGGCAGCACGGGCTGCGAAACGCGCTGGTGAATTTAACGCAAAGATTATTGAGCGCGATATTGATTTATTTGAAAAACAGCGCAAAATTGTAAATGCGCAATTTGCCGTTGATCAAAAACGGTCAAGAGACATCTTTGAAAGAGATGTGCAGGGAGCGGTTCGATCTGGATTTGCATTTGCTGGTGTGGACATGAGTATGGGAACGCCAATAAATGTTTTGCGTCAAAATGCGCGAGAGTTTGATTATGAGCAAAAAGTTGCTGCATTTAATAATGAAGTTGCGAATATGCAAATAAATGATGCTCAAGAAGAAGCTAGGTTAAATGCAGAGCTTTCTCGCATGGAAGGTGGTATGGCGGCTGCTTCAGCAAGAGCGAAGGGAACTGCTTCGCTTATTTCAAGCGTTGGAAGAGCGGCTGGGACTGCTTATGAAACTGGGTTTTTTGCGTAAAATGGGAATAATTTAATGAGAATACCAGTTTACACAACTAGGATTAGACCAGCCCAAGAAGCGCCGGGGCGCTCTATTCGTGCGCGTCAAAGCGTTCAGCAAGCCGTTGCATTTGAAGAAGCGAAGGCTGCTCCTGCTCTTGCATTTGCCGAGGCTGTGGGTGAGTACGCAAAAACAAGATATAAGATTGAAGTTGAAACCAAACGTAACGAGGCAATTGCCGGAGCCAAAGAAGAGCTTATGGATTTGCAGCGAAAGCTGGAAAGTTCACCGCGCATTTTTGATGTGTTCAAAGAAGATGGCACAGGCGTTTGGGATACATCTGTTGCATCAATAAAAGATCGTTTACGTGATACTATTGGCGGCAATGTCTACGCATTGCAAGATTTTGATAGCGCATTTAATCAGGCTGAAATGACGTTGAGGTTTAGCTTGAAAGACGCAATTGAAAGAAAAGTTGAAGCTAGACGTAAGGCAGCATTACAACAAAGAAACGATCAGATTGTTGCCACATACAGCAATCCTTATGGAAACTTCACGGGCGAAGATCTTGTATTTGCTGAAGCAGAACTTAATTCAATGTGGGAGAACGCAGTTAAAAATGGCGGCGTTAATCCTGACTTTGTGTCTGCTCTTGGCGCAAAGAATACATTAACTATAGCTGAGAACGTAACTATGGGATATGCAGGACGTGATCCCAATTTAGTGTTTGGTTTAGCCGAAACTTTAAATATACTTGATAAACTTCAAACTGGCGAGATTGATGAAGAGACTGCACAATTAGAATTAGAGCAGATTGATCTTCCTAATTCTTCTTGGGCAATTACTACTTTAAGTTCTATCCCTCGCGCTAAAGCTAATGAAATTCTTTCTAACACTTTAACGGATGCAAATAAGTTTGCAAAAGCAAGGCGCGAAGAAGAAGCGGCAAGGGTAGCCGAAGTAAAAGTTTCCGGCGATAAACTAAAACTTTTCGCTTTTTCAGATCGTATGGATAGTAGCGAAAGAATACCAATTAATGAAATATTTGACGAATATTTTCATGTGCCGGGAATTGCTCAAAGCTTTTTACCGGGATTAAGTGTAGGTGTTTATGAAGAGCTAAAAGCTCAAGGTAAGTTTAAAACTATTACTGATGCGGATGGCAATGAGATTGAAACAATTTCTCCTAAAGATGCCAGAGTAATTATTGCCGAAATATTGCAAAAGCAGGGAATACTTACACTCACTGAGCAAGATCGGTTGGAAAATATTATTGAAGCAGAAGAAGAAGGGCGCAGCTATGCGCCCACCGTTAGCAATGAATTGGTAAAATTAAATCTTACTCAATTGATGGCAAACAATCAACTGACAGAAAAAGATGTTCAACAAGAGATATCTCAACTAACCGCAGAAGATTATTCTAGTTTTATGACAACCGCTAGAAACATAGCTGGCGCAAAACAAACTGAGTTAGATCAAGAATTAGCAGATGAGCTTGCCATTCTAAAGAACGAGCTTTTTGTTGTTGATCGTGATGTTCTCAATCCAGAAGATATTATTGCCAATCAGACTTTTGCATCAATAAATGCGGCGCTATCCAAAGAAGTGAACAGGGGCGACATTAAAACAGTTGTAGAATTAAGAAGAAGATCTGATGAATTATTAAATCAAGAGCGTCAAAAATATAAAATCAGATTGCGTCAGCCATATTTAAACATGTTGAAAGTAAACGTGAAGGGGCCATTTTATGGTGCAATTGATATTTCAAGCAACACTCCTTTAGACGATTTAACCGCACGTTGGGATGCCATAAAAGCAGATCCTAAAAATGCACCTAATTTAATTTTTTTAGAACAAGATTATTTAAAGATTTACGCAGATATTGAACGATATGTTAGAAGAGGAATATTCCAATGACAAATTTAAATTCAGAAAATGCTGATGTTGAATTTGAACGCTACATAGATGCGTATAATCTTTCGCAAGCAAGCCTTCCAGTTGATAACCTGCTAAACAAGCAGAAGCGGTTTAATCCCGTAAGCGGACGCAATGACGTTGTGTTTCGCATGGGAAACGGCGGTTATATAAAAATTGGTGAAGAAGATCTGCCTTCACCGCTTCAACCTGTTGTTGAAGAAACACCTGCGCAACCTCCACAGATGATGACTGAGGCGATGCAGCAACCAGAGGTGGCAACTGAGTTGCCAGTTAGTGATATTGAAATACAAGGTGCGCAGCAATTTAATGAAGAGCAAAGGCGCATAGGAAACATTCCCACGCTTGAGGATTTTGATGCGGCAGGATACTCAAAAGAAATTGTTGAGGCGGCTGGTTTAGAGCAACCCGAAACGATTGAACCTCTTACGCAAGAGCAAATTCAGCAAAGGCTTGAGACGGGCGGCATTGAGATTGCTACAACTGATCCAACTATTCGCGAAAACGCCGCAAACAAAATGAGCCGTTATTTAACAGACATAGCTTTGCAAGATTTACGCGAAGAATTACAAGCACAAGGCGCAAGCGAGCGTACTATTCAAGAGACATTGAGAACCAGAGAAAACGAATTGTTTGGTGAGGCTGAGGTTATTACCAATGCAATCTGGGGCCATAAGTCCGGCATTGGCGTAGCTGATTTTGCTACGGCTGGCATCTTGGACATACAAGAAGGTTATCGCTTGTATGAGCAGAGCTTATATACAGGCAACAACACAGACAGAGTATTTGGCTTGCTGCTTATGGCGGCTGGCGTTGGCGGTTTGGGTGGAGTTGCCAAGGCTGTTAAACGTAAGTTGCCAGCAATTAGAGAAAGGCTGAACCAACCCGGACCAATGCCAACAACAAGTATGTTTGGCGCGGGGGAGATTGATCGTGGGTTGGCGGCGGCGGGTAGGTTTTTAGATGCACCAAGGGCAAGAAGCGTTGATGAATTTGCAGAGCTTGCTGCTAGTGGTAAATTGCGCCAAGCGCGTACAACAGAGCAAGACATTTCTGATATTACAGAAAAGAAAATGCCTGCTACAGTAATAAACTTGCAGGGAGCAGATGACGAGTTGTCAATTGCTTATGAAAGTGGAGAAATTACTGATCAGCTTACGAACGCAGGGCTGTTTGTTGATGACGATCAAATGGGAACCATTTATGTTGGCACCACACAAGAAAACCTAGACGCGATAAAATTGGCTGAAAACCCAGCCGAAATTGGCAAGCTGTCAGGATATTCAGACGCTGATATAGCTGCATTTTATTTGAAGCGCAGAGGTGGCGATAAAAAGGCAGCGTTTCAAGAATACAGGTCTGACTTAGCGGATGCGCGAGCTAAAGAGCGGGATCAAATCGGCGCAAGGGAGATTGACGATATACGAGTAGACAGAGTTGAAGCGCCAACAGAAGAAAAGCCGGGTATTATTGCATTCCACGGATCAGGCGCTGACTTTGATGAGTTTAAGCTAGACAAAATTAATACTGGCGAAGGTGCGCAAGCATTTGGTTATGGTTTATATTTTACAGACAGTAAGGACATTGCGCTGTTTTACAAATCGGCTGTAAGGCAAGCTAAAGATTTAAGAGAAGGTTATGACGTTACTTATAAGGGTCAACCTTTTAAAAACTTAGGAGACACGCCAGAAGCTGAGGTGCAAGGGGAAGAATATTTTGCAGTTAATGCAATCATTGATAGCCTCAATAAAGTTACAACAATAAGAACAAGAGATCTTCCACAGCCTGAGTTGTTGCAATTAGCTAAAGAAAAAGCAATTGAACAAGTAGAGCAGCAAATAAAATCATTTGGTGATGATATTTCAGAAATACGATTAAATCACCTAAATGAAAGCTTGGATACATTAAAATCTGTTGATGTAAATGATGTGTCATTTTCTAAAGGTAAAACGTATCAAGTAAAATTGGATGTAACGCCAGACGAATTACTTGATTATGACAAGCCATTTAACGAGCAGTCTCTTTTTGCGCAGCAAGCAATTCTTAAAACTTTAGATGAAATGACGTTAGATGACGCAGTTAATATGGGTGTTGATCTTTATGGACCGCCTTACAATGGAAAGATTAATAAAAATACAGAACAGATGGCAATTCAAGAGGCGCAAAATCTTATGTTAAAAGATTTTTCGGTAGTGCGCTTTTTAAATGATTGGTCTGTTTTGCGTGGAGCCAAAAACTCTGGCGAGGAATTGCTTGAGAAAAATGGCATCAAGGGAATTAAATATAAAGCAAACAGAGGTCCGGGGGCAAGAAATGTCCCAGAGACAGGATCAGACAACTATGTTATTTTTGACGATAAGCTGATACAAATTATGAAAAAGTACGGTATAGTTGGACCAATTGCTGTAACAGCAATGAAGCCTAAAGAGCAAGAAGAGATATAGCATGGCAATAGATCCAGCCGAATTAGCAGAAGAGCAAGAGCAGCGTCAACGCATCAACGTAGCTGGCGCACCTACTGAGTTTGCCAAGGGGCCAGAGCGCGAAGGTGTTGAGGTTGCAGGGCTGGGGCCTTTGCTTGATTTGTTTAGGTCTATGCCCACTACTACAAAGCCAACGGTAAAAGTTGACCCAGAGGCTGCTATACCACCAACAGGTCGTGCAGAGGTAATACCGCAAAGACCGCCTACGCTTGCAGAGGAACGCGCTGCTAAAGAGCTTACGCCGGATTATAGATACCAAGAAGTGCAACGTGCAGTTGCTCCTTCTGTGCTTCAACCTCCCGCGTTACAAGAATTTGAAAGACGTGGCTTTCAAGCCTTTCCTAGCGATGATGAAACAATCTTACAAACTGCGCAACAGATTGCAAAGGAAGAAGCAGAGAATGCAAAAAAGACAACTGAAACTGTAATAAATCAGGCTCAAAAAGTTGTTACCAAAGAAAGCGCAGGTAGACCTATCAATGTAAGTGATTTGCTTGCGGCTGATAGAACGCAAAGTGTCCTTGAGCGTCTTGAAGAAATTAAAAGGGATGCTTCAGCGGTAGCCAAAACGAACACATTTAACACTGATCGTATATTAACGGGCGAGGATTTGCATCTTGCCTTGGAAGTTATTTCAGAGGATTTTGCTGATGCCATTGAGTTGCAGCGCCGAGGCGTCATTTCAAATGAGCAGACAGTTGATGAGGCTGCGCAAATCCTTGCAACAAATGAGCTTGGATTTACTGAAGAGCTTTTAAAAAGAAAAATTGGAGATGGTTCGTTTAACGCTGCAAAAACACTGGCAGCGCGGCAGTTGCTTGTTATTAACATGGAGCGTCTTTTAAATATCAAAGACAAAATTATGGCAGATGTTGCCGCTGGAAACAAACCTGATCCAAATGACTTGCTAGAGTTTCGTCGCAAATTAACAATGCAAGCGGCGATACAAATACAAACTATAGGCAATCGAACAGAAGCTGGACGAACATTGCAAATTTTTAACGTGCCAGTTTCGGGCGAAGAGGAAGCTTTACAAGGTGCTGTTAATGCCAAGCGTCTTTTAAATGAAGCTGGCGGTGAAGAAGTTGCTATGGAACTGGTCAACCGCTTGTCTGAAATTTCCAAAAGCGAAGATGCAATTGCTGGCATAAATAGATTTTCTTTGAAGGCATATGCGGCAAAAGGCAAAGAATTAATACACCAAGCATATATGGCTGGTTTGCTTTCCAATCCAGCAACGCAAGTTAAAAATATCTTAGGCACTGCTTCATACATGTTATATCAAATCCCCTCCGAGTTAATGGCTGGGGCGTATGGGTCTGCCATTCGCAGGACGCAAGCATTGCGTGGCGTTGATATTGATCCTGAGCAAGTGTATATGCGCGATGCGTTGTTGCGCATGAAAGGATGGTCTGATAGTTTTAAAGATGCGTGGCAAGCTGGGGCTTTGGCATTCCGCACTGAACTGCCTAGCGGCTCGCGCAATCGGTATGACTTGGAAGTGTACAATCCAGTTGGCGAAGCAGAAGAAACCTTTTTCTCAAAAAGCTTGTCATATGCTGGTAAAGGTATCCGCTTACCATTCCGGCTTCTTCTTGGAGCAGATGAGTTTTTCAAGGTTATGTCGCAGCGTGGCGAGCTATATACAGCGGTAAGCCGCAGATATGGCGATTTAATTCTTCAAGGTAAAAGCGATGAAGAAGCATTGGCTGAGGCTGGAATGCTCTTGCTTGATCCAAAAGCTGTTAGCGAAGTTCTGGAAGAAAAAGGATTGTATGACACAATGCAATCTGATCTAGGTGCGCTGGGCAAACTAACAGGTCCAATACAGAATAACTTTTTTGGTAGATTTATTTTGCCGTTTGCAACTGCTCCGGCAAACTCCATGATGCGGGTAGCGGAGCATACTCCTTTGGGGTATTACAAAACTTTTGGTCCAAAAGGATTTGGCGGGGGAGCTACGCCAAAAGAAAGACAGATTGCTTTTGGCAGAGCTACTCTTGGATCTGCAACAATGTTAATGTTTTCTCAATATGCTGCGGAAGGGCGGATTACTGGATCACGCCCACGCGACAAAGCTGCGCGGGAAGCATTGCCACCTAACTGGCAACCATATAGTTTTGTCGTAAGAGACGAAGGATTTCCAGAAGGGATGCCATTATATGATATGTATGGCAATCCAAATGGGCCATTAAAGTATATCCCGTATTCGGGGTTTGAGCCAGTTGGCGCTATAATTGGTTTGTCTGCGGATTATGCGCAACGCGCCTCTGAGCTTCCTCCCAGCGAAAGCACTTTAAAATTATTAGCAGATCATGCTGGTCTTGGCACATCGGTAGTTGCTGATTATATGTCCGAGCTTCCCATGCTTAAAGGGATTTCAGATGTTGCTGATGCTTTAAGCGGTAATGGTTTAGAAAACTTACTGCGCAGCTATCCGCAAAGCGCAAGTGCGGCGGGTGTTCCAAATATCTTTAGTGGGCTGCAAAGGGCGGCATATGATCTAAACGATCCTAGACTTGTCAAACCACGCAAAGATGTCACGTATTACACAGAAGAAGATGTACTGCGCACTGATGAAAACGGAAACTTTCTTCTTGGCTCTACACCTTCCGGCAAGCCAAGGTATGATTTGGTCGGCGTAGCAAAAGACACAACAGCGGAAAAATTATTGTCTGCCGTTCATTCATACTTTGATCAAGACACTTTCTTCCCCGGCAAAAGCCAATATGATCTAAATGCAATTGTGTATGACACAATGGGCAATCCATTGACTTCATCCGAATTGAGTTTGGCAAACCGTCCAGTTCGCGCAATTATCAACCGTGTTTTGGGATTGCGCGTTGAGCCGGGGCGTGAGCCAACTGATGTAGAAAAGACTTTGGTTGCAATTTATGGCGAAACAGGCAAATGGCCTTTAAAGAATAAAGAAAGTCTTGAAGGGGTTGGTTTGAGTTTTGGCGCTCAATCAGATTGGACTTACTTGGCTAAAAGCCCAGAAGCGGAAACAAGAGTGTCTGTTCCATCTATGGGGTATTTAAGGTTGACGTTCCAAGAAGCTTTAGAGCTTATGACAACAGGATCTGCAAATATTAATGGTGCTGTAATTACTGATGTTTATACTCGCTTCAATACCAAAAGCCGTAAGGAGCAAGCTAGCCTTATATCGCAATTGAATGATACTTTCTATGATGCTACAATAGAGCAGCTTTTTGAAATGAAAGATGAAGATGGCAATTTAAGGTATGAAAACCTGCGCTCTGCTTATCAGGATGTGCAGACAATCAAAGAGCGAGAGGCTGCGTTAAACAGATGACAGTAACCAGTAGTACAAACAAAGTAAGCTTTAACGGAGATAGCTCTACAACTGTCTTTGCGTATAGCTTTAAGATCTTTGATGAAGATGATCTGACAGTCATTTTGCGGAGCAGCACGGGTACAGAAACCACCCAAACCATTACAACGCATTACACTGTGTCGGGGGTTGGCAGCGCAGGTGGTGGCAATGTAACAATGGTGACTGCTCCTGCTACTGGTGAAACTCTAACGATCTTGCGTGAGCAGCCATTGACGCAAGGTTTGGATCTTGTGCCAAACGATCCTTTTCCTGCGGAAAGTATGGAAGAAGCTTTAGACAAGCTGACGTTTATGGTGCAGACGCACAGCGAGGAGCTTGATCGGGCAATCAAAGCGTCAAAGACAAATACGATTACATCGACAGAGTTTACTGTATCTGCGGCAGATCGTGCAAATAAAGTGTTTGCTTTTGATGGCAGCGGAGACATTTCTGTTACGCAAGAGATTGGCACATTTCGCGGCAATTGGGCTACAGCAACTGCATATCAACCGCGCGACTTAGTTAAAGACACAAGCACTAGTAATGTCTTCATTGTAAATACAGCGCATACATCTAGCGGATCGGAGCCGCTAACAACAAACGCCAACAGCGCGAAGTATGATTTGATTGTTGACGCTGCATCTGTGTCTACATCTGCATCTGCGGCAGCGGCAAGCGCAACGGCTGCGGCATCCAGCGCAACGGCTGCGGCGGCGAGCGAAAGCAATGCGGCTACATCTGAAAGCAATGCCGCAACAAGCGCAACAACTGCGTCCACTCAGGCAACCAATGCGGCAAGCTCTGCCACGGCTGCGGCTGCATCTGAGGGCAATGCCTCAACGTCTGAGACAAATGCTGCTTCATCGGCAACGGCTGCGGCAGCAAGTGAGACGGCTGCGGCTGCATCTGAAAGCGCTGCCGCAACATCGGAAACAAACGCGGCAACGTCTGCATCTTCTGCATCTACATCTGCCACGACTGCATCGACTGCCGCGACAACTGCAACAACTCAAGCGTCTGCGGCGGCAACGTCTGCAACTAACGCTGCAACGTCAGAAACAAATGCGTCTACCAGTGAAACAAATGCGGCAACATCGGCAACAAATGCAGCGACTTCTGCATCGGCTGCGGCAGCATCACAGACTGCGGCGGCTGCTTCGGCTGCATC
>Ga0255768_10001670_pt1 | contig 22654 bp, 22 predicted proteins | sample 071ome_33_FD_179983 | JGI IMG/M metagenome (GOLD analysis project Ga0255768, IMG submission 179983) | Coastal salt marsh microbial communities from the Groves Creek Marsh, Skidaway Island, Georgia - 071412AT metaG (version 2) | ecosystem: Environmental > Aquatic > Marine > Intertidal zone >...
GTTTGAGAGATCCTTTCATCTCATAGTGAGTTTCATCACTACCTATAAAATCAACTCCGTCCATGTGATCACCAACATAACGAACTTGGTTGTCACTCCACTTTGCAAACGACTTCTCTTGAAGATACGTTCTAAAAGTTTTAAACGTGTTAGACTTCATCTCTTTAGTATTAGTAGCATCTACACAACCAAAGAATTGTTCTAAGTTAATTCGAGTAAAATCAAGGTTCATTTAAATTCACACTCCATCATAATTTTAGTAAGGGCAGCAAGAAGATTAATTTCCTGGTCTGCAACAAATGCAGATTGATATGAATACTCGGCAATAATCAATACTGCTTTGGGAACAGAAGATGGTTCTAAAACCTCATACAAGTTGTCGTAGATAGTTCTAAAAATGTAAGAAGGTTCATTATCAAGATTAGATGAGACCCACTTCTGTGTGGTTTTGTACTGTTTGGTTTTAAGGGCATCTACCAACTGACTGAATTTAATTTCAGCAAGATTTGCCAAGATACCACTATCAATAACCCCACCAATAGAATATGTTTGAATTTCTCCAAGAGTTCTACGCCAATCAGGGAAGAACTTGACAATTACCTTTGGAAGTACTTTGTCATCATATTGTACATCTTCTGCCTCAAGTATAGTCCTGAGACGGTGGAGAAAGTTCGATGCGAGGAGTTTCTTGTCTGCTCCTTGGATTGTGAAATCAACGACTGTGCATCGACTGTGGATTGGTTCAATAATTTTTCGCTTGTAGTTGCAGGTGAAAATAAACCTACAGTTACCATGAAATTCCTCAATACTTGCCCGTAGAGCGAGTTGTACATCTGAGGTTGTGTTGTCAGCTTCGTCAATAATGACGACCTTGTGTTTTGCGTCATGATAAAGTGAGACGGTCGATGCAAAATTTTTGATCTTATTTCGTACTGTGTCAAGTTGCCTCCCTTCATCAGATCCATTAATTTTAATATAGTTACAACCCAACTGTTCACACAATGCCATGGCAACAGTTGTCTTTCCGATTCCAGCAGTTCCATGCAAAAGCATATTTGGAATCTGACCAGATTTCAAAAAATCATTAAATGTCTTCTTCGTTGGTTCAGGAAGAATACACTCATCAATAGTCTTGGGTCGATATTTCTCAACCCAAAGAAAATCATCACGCATAATAATTTAGTTCAAAGGGCGTTTAAATTGTTTGCTAATAACATCATCAGCATTAAACATTAATTTCATATAATCCACACCTTTCTTTGGTTTAGTATGCTCACCACAAGTAAAGATATCACAAACTGCCATGCTATTTTCTGGCCAAGTGTGGATGCTAATATGACTTTCTGCAAGCATTGCAATACAAGTAACACCATGAGGATCAAACTTGTGCGAATGCAACGCCAACAACGTTGAGTTACACTTAATTGAAGTTTGATAAACTATGTCTCTTACAAAACTCTCATCATTTAACAACTCTTGCGTACAACCTTTAAGTGTAAACAAAATGTGTTTCATGGTTGTACACCATACCAAGATTTGGGTTCAAGTGCAATGTAATATTCAAGTTCAATATTAGGGTCTTTCTTGATAAACTTTGCTGCTTTCAACTGACCATCCTTTACAGACTTGCAAATGTTAACAACATAATCACCAGGAATAATCCTAATGTTCTCCATCTTAAATCGATAAGAAAATGGAGTGTCAGAAGTTCCCACAACATAGGACATAGAGTTTGACGTGTCATTCTCCCGGTCTTTAACGACAAGTTCTACATCATTTCCACTACACTCCAAACACATATCAGGAAGAGTGAAGACAAAAGAACCCTTCAGAAGAGACTTCAAAATAGTAGATGACAGATCAAAAGTAAATTGAGGTTCAAGAATATTATCAACAGTCTTGATAGAGGGTGCCTTTTCGATCATAGATTCATCAGCATAAAAATACTTGATTCTACTACGACTACTTTTGATTGTTACATACTGAGGATTATCAAAGATAAGATCAAAATTTTCAAACAGTTCAAGACCGTTAAGGAATTGACTAAGATCGTACAATGCCATTGGTTCAGGAAATGTTTCTTCAACCTTTGCCCTTGCAAAAATTGTATTGGTAGAAGATACTGTACTAATTACATCTCCCCTACCAATGTAAATTGTATTGTTGATACCAGAAAAATTTTTAAGTAGATTTCGGGTAGATTCAGATAGTTTCATAATTACTGATTGTAGGATTCACGGGATGCATTCTTATCATTATAGTTCATGAGGAGAACTGCATAATGCAAGATCTTCAGAATATCACGACGGGCAGTACCTTTCTTATCATAACGAGAGGCATACTTGAGAATATTGCTACGGCAGAATGCCTCACCATCGCCACATGCTTCAATTAAATCGAGTGTTTGAATCTGTTGATCACCAGCAGAATAATGCTGATTATAAGTTCCCCGAATATACTCAAGAAGTTCTTTTACGATTGCTTCTTCATTGTACTTCCAGGGAGTTGCTGGAGAGTTAGGAATCATATTAGTTTTTAGATTAAAGGTGTTGTTGTCTTCCATTTTCAATAGTTCATCATAAAGGAGAGACCAAGAATTTGGTCCCCCTACAATATCAGACTTGTTGCTCATCGTCAACCTCCTTGAGTTCAAAGTCTTCATCGTACTTGTCATATGCTTCAAGAAAAGATTCTTTGATTTCATCAGAAAATCGATTAAGACAAACTTCCAGTGCTTTTTCTTTCTTGCCCCAGATAGAATAAGCACGAATAATAGCAACCAAACGACGAGTGCTAATCAATTCACCAGACACACGATCGTCATCAAACAAAGAACGAGAACGACGTGCCCACTGAATAAGACGCATACAGAAGTCTTTATCGTCAACACCAACTTGCTGAGAAACTTTAGTAAGAAGCTTAAGTTCAGTAGACGTAGCAGGATACTGTTGCTCAAACGTGACTGGGAATCGCTCAAGGAATGCCTCATTCATAATGTTGGTTCCGATGAATCGACCATCAGGACTACCTTGACCTTTAGTATTTGCAGTTGCAAATACATTGAAACCATGAGCAGGTTTCACATATTCACCGGTCATTTTAATGAACAAACCCTTACCTTCAAGAATTGGTTGGAGGCAGAGAATCTTATTAGATGCCAGATCAACTTCATCAAGCAAAAGAATAGCACCACGCTTTAGTGCTTGGACTACTGGACCATCATGCCATACGGTATTGCCATCAATTAGACGAAGACTGCCAATCAGATCACTTTCGTCGGTCTCAATAGTAATGTTTACCCGAATGAATTCTCGACCCAGTTGAGCACACGCCTGTTCAACTGAAAACGTTTTACCGTTACCAGAAAGACCCGTGATAAACGTTGGATAAAAGAGATTGGACTTGACAATTTTTTTAATGTCGCTGAAAGAACCAAAAGGGACGAAGGTATCATCAACAGTAGGAATGAAAGTTTGAGATGGTGCTGCAGGTGGTGCTTGGTAGGACTTTTCGATTTGTTCTACAGTTTTAGAGAGATCCCACTGACCTCGATTTACTTTGTAATTCTCAAGACGTTTGGTGATAGTTTGGTAAGAAATATCAAAATGGCGACATGCCTGATGCAATTCAGAACCTTGAATGTTGCTGCCAAAGGTATCCGACAGATAGTTGATGAGGGTTTCGGTAGAAGGAGTGTTCATGGCGTTGGTTGAGTACGGAACAAGTATAAGCAAAAAATGGGATGGTTACCCATCCCGATAGACAGTTTTACAAGTGGTTAGGCAATGGTCTCAATGAAAGAACTGAGCATTTTTCTGTTGGCATTCTTTGCCTTCAAAGACTTTTTAATGACATTGTTAATTTGAGCAATTGATGCGTCTTTAGGAATTTCCATGCTTGTGTCTTTATTCAAGATAGAAGTAGCAATACCATACAACATATCATATGGAGTATCTTTGATATTGATATTCCGATCCTTTGCCCAGTTGGCACGAGAAGCCATATCAGTTACATATCCAGAAAGGAATCTTTGACTTTCTTTAGAAGGAACAAGACGAATACCAATCAAATTCATATCGGGGAAATTATCTTTCAAGTTTTGCAACAGAGATCCAGTTGCGTTATCCAAACCGTCAGAATAAGATCGTTCACTTATTTCGGGGTAAACACACCCAAGTTCAGGGTCACGAATAACACATCGAAAAACTGCAGATTCATAAAGATCGCTGTTTCCATCTTGACGATACTTAGACATAATGGGTGAATCCTTGTAACTACAGTAACGAGTCAAGTAATCAGATTCTCCATCAGTAAGAATAATCGTAGACAATTTATCAACTTTAGTCTTCTTGTAGAATTGTGGGATTAGTTTCCTGAGGGTGATAAGTGTAGAGTTTAATGGGGTGCTACTCATCGAAAGTGCAACCGGATAACCATATCCATGTCGGCACTGAGACAAATACGAAATCACAAAAAGATTCCTACAGTCTTCATCAAACTCCTTTGCACTTCTACTCGAAGAAATAAAATTCAACAAAGATAGCATAGGATCAATTTTGATGTCATTTTTCTTTGGAGTTTGAAGTACGTTAGTATTAACATCAAATTTACTGATGTCGGGATTTTTGCAATATTTGTCCCAGCAATTGCTGAACGCATAAACATCAAATGGGATATTTTGCTTTCGACAAAACCAAACAAGTTGCAACAACTGTTTGGTAGTTTCCAAAATGCAATCTTGCATAGAACCAGACCAATCAAGAAGAAAAATCATTCCATGATTTTGACCTTCTTTAATTATTTGAACTTGTTTGAAAATGTTTTCATTGAACTTATAAGTATGCAACTTCTTTGTATCAATGACTCCAGTCAGAGAAGACTGTGTTCTTGCATACTCATCTGCACTCTTTTTACTTTGGAATCCCTTGATCATAAAATTTACACTACTTTGAGATTCTTTTTTGAATTCAGTATACTTATCAAAATAATTGTAACCTTCCCAAGAAGCATAATAATTTTTACACTCTTCTGCAATTTTTTCAGGCGAAACCATAATCTTATCAACATTGACGTTAGGAATATTGATATAAGTTAGAGATTGTGCTGTAGTATCAATTAGATCTTTTAGTTTATTATTAAAAGAGTCTTGAGTATTTGGTTGAGTGTTGTTTGTATATTCCGAGGAATCATCTTCAACCTCTTCATCATCCATACTATTATTTGTTACTCCAGAAGGATTTGAACTCTCAGATTGGGGATCATATTGTTGGTCCTGATCATCACTATCTCCGTTAACAATATCTTTTTCAAAAAACTGATCATCCAAATCAGATAAGTTGGTTGAAGAGAGATCACCCAAAGTCTCTGATTGCTTAGTATCTTTTAGAGATTTTATTTTTAGACAATACTCAAGAACATCTTCAAAGGTATTCACATTATCTTTAATACTTTCAACCATCTCCAGTTCTTCATCAGTAAATTTGATAACAATTTCGTTTCCAATTTTAAAGTGAAGATTTAGTCTATCCATAAATGACATTTGATCTACATCTCGACCTTGGAGACTAAAGAAATCCATTGCATGAAGATCCGAATAACCTTTGTTAAAGATTTTACGAAATCCAGGAAACTTTTTATGGATCATCTTTTCAATACGAATGTCTTCAATAATATTCATATTAGAAAACTCAACGTCCTTATACTTTCCCCCCAGGTAAGTGTTTCGATTAGTCATAAATTCTTCCAACTCAGAAAGAGGAGTATAAAGAGCGTGACCAACTTCATGACCAATGAGCATGTCATATGCAGCAGAAGAATCCATTACCCACATAGGAAGAGTGAGAATTCTCTGCTCAACATCAAACGCTGCAGTAGAAACTTGACGATGCTCGACAATAATATTTTCTCCAGCAAGCAGTTTGGCAAGGCGGTCTTTGATTTGAAGTTTTTGCATTGGACCTCTGTTGTTGATGGACCTATACTACAAAAAAAGACCCCCCTTTACGGGAGGTCTTGTGACAGTTTTTCAAGTGTCTGAGGGATTGTTTACTTGCACGGATTCTGCCCTTGCAAGTTCCCTTACCGTTCTTGTCTTTCTTGGAGTGGTGTTGCCAGTTAGGTAGTTGTGCCATTAGTCTGAAATGGTTTAGAGAAGTTTTTGACCTTCTTGAACTGTATCACATTATCAAACTTATCGTGAAGCATGTCCTCTTTGTGTGAGATTACAAACACATTATTGCCTTCTGTTACAGTCCTGAGGATATTTATGAAATCTGCCGTACCATTGCTGTCCAAAGAACTGTCGAAGATTTCGTCTAAAATAAGAATGTTGGTATTGACTGAGTTCTTTAATTTAGCAACTTCCCTCCAAGTAAACAGGAGTGCCAAATCAATTCTCATTTTCTCACCCTCAGAGAATGAAGCATATGAAAACTCATCTCTATATCTTGATTTGATAGTTTCGTTAAAAGTATCATCAAGATTAAAATTTACATAGAACTCAAGTTCTTGTAGATTTTTATTGATAAGGTTGTTTATTACTGGCAGATATTTTCGTATAATGCTACTTTTTACTCCACTATCTTTTAAAATTTCGGAGATAATTTTCAATTCAGTAGAACGTTTTACAATTTGTCTGCGTTGCAGTTCTTGAGATTTCCCCTGTTCTATTAGGGTTTTCATTTTTTCTTTTTCTCGATCAACGTTATCAGTGTTGGTCTTAATAGAATCAATTTTACCTTGAGTCTCTTCAACTTTATTCTTCTTCCAATTAATTGTGGAAAAACAGTTGTTAATATTGTTTTGGATTTGACTAATTTCTTTTTGAATCGAAGTTCTTTTTTGTAAAGTTTCAGTTAAATCTTTTTGTTTAGAATCAATATCAGTTAAAGCAAAATCAAGTTTGTTAATTTTTTCTTGGTTTAAATTAACGTTCTTAGTTTTAAATTCTTGTGTGATTTCTTGACTACAGGTAGGGCAAGTATCATTAGATGTCAAGAACTCGATTTCCTTTTCCATATCTCGAATTTTAGATCTGAATTTAATATTAAATTCATTTAATTTATTCAATTCTTTTTGTGGATTTGCATATGAGTTCATACTTTTAGTTAAGTCATCAATAGTAACCATATGTTTTTCAAGTTCTTGCTCATTGGTTTTTATATCATTTCGCATGTTAGATATTTCTTCTTCCCACAAAATAACATTATCTTCACTTTGTTTTTTTAAGTCTTCAATAAAAGTTTTTTGAACTTGAAGTTTATCTTTTAACAAGGATAAAGAATATTCTGCTTGAGACATATTTTCTTTATTCTCTTTCACTCTATCTTTTAAAAGAGAATTCATTGTAGAAAAAATACGAATGTCCAAAATGTCTTCAATGACTTCCCTGCGACCTGCTGCAGGTAGTTGCATAAAAGGAACAAAGGTAGAAGATCCAAGCACCACAATTTGAGTGAATGACTTATAGTTCAATTTAAGAACATTCTGCTCAAACCATTTTTGTTGGTCTGCAGCAGATGCACTTTGATCCAAAGATTTGCCATTTTTGTAGAGTTCAAATATATTAGGTCTCATTCCTCTACAAACTTTCCAACTAACCTTACCAATATCAAATTCAATTTCTACAACACAGTCAGTATTATTAATAGTGTTTACTAATTGAGGTTTGTTAATCTTTCTAAATGGTTTGTTGAACAAACCAAAACACAAAGCATCAAGAATGGTAGATTTTCCAGCACCATTTTCACCAACAATTAAAGTTTTATTATACTCATTTAATTGCACTTTAGTAAAATTATTCCCCGTGCTGAGGAAATTTTTCCATTTAATAGTTTTAAATTCAATCATCGGTTTCTGGTGGAATGATAATGTCGTTAGATGTTATTATGCAATAGGTGTATCCATTCTCTTCACATGTAGATATTGCAGATTCGCCATCAACTTCTGTAGGGACAAGATCAGGATAGTCATCTGCTGCTAAAAGACCACAATGCCTTTCTGCATCTTCATGTTCCTCAAACAAATACAAAATATGCTCGCTACCAAAAGCAGGAGCATATGCTCCTTCACTTTCTTTTCCCTTTAACGTTAAAATATACATTATTCTATCTGCAATGATTCCGAATATATTGACCCGATAATAGATTTTAAAGTGTCTTTATCTTCGTAATCAAGTTCTTCTACATACCTTTCAAGAAAAGAAAGAGTTCCTTCAACTTCAATGTCACCCGAGGGATTAATTTCTTCTTGGGTGTTGTCAATAATCTTGATGTCATGAAGATTTGATTGATAAAGACGTTCGATTAGATTATCATATTTGTAATAATTATTTCGTTTTTCAACAATTAATTTTACAAATTGATTTTCATAATGATTAGTATCTATATCATCTGGATCTTCAACAGTATCATTATAGAAAATTTTACTGAACATCGTAAATGGATTTTTCTTAAACGTAAGTTTTAACGTTTCAGTGTCAAATAAATGATATCCTCTAACATCTCCATAATCATTCCAATACATTTGATAGGGATTGCCCAGGTAATAAATGTTATCAGAGTTTGATCTATGATGGAAGTGACCAGAGAACACTTTCTTAAACTTGGAGAACACCTCACGACTCATGCCATGCTCCATCATGTAACCAACGTGTGCTTCAAATCCAGACAACTCAAGATGACCCATTGCAACTGTTGCTTTGGTATTGGCAATCTCTTCAAATGTCTCCGTCTCATTATCGACACAGATCCAAGGAATAAAACAGATCGGTAATTTACCAATCATGATTGTCGTTGGTTTAGTAATCTGAACAATGTTTGGATACTCACTCAGAAGAAGATTAACTGCATTGAGGTCCAGTGTGTTCTTATAGTATGAGGTATGGTTCCCCACAACAGTATACACAGTAATTCCCCTCTCAGCAAGTTTGCTGTAGTAATTCTCCTTTGCCCAATCCAGTGACCAAAAATCAATTGACTTACGATTATCAAAGGTATCTCCAAGATCAAGCACTACAGAGATTTTATTTTTATCTAAACTTGGAAAGAATACTTCATCGTAAAATTTTTTCATGTAGTCATGAAAAATCTGACTGCCCTTCCTCATGCCGAAGTGCTGGTCAGTTATAATCGCAACCTTCATCAATAACGCATCCTTTGCTCTAAAGAATTCTTAATGCCTTCGTAATATGCATCACACCCATATTCATCTCCAGTAAATACTTCACTGTATCCAGACTTTTCAATCATTCTATTTTTAATGTCTACTTGCTTTTTCTCTTTCTGTATCCTACGCAGGAAAGCAAAGTAAACAATTTGAGTAAAATATGCAAAAGGATTTGTTGACTTTGCTGGATCAAAATTATCTACATATGTAATGCAGTTTTCAATGCCATCTCCAATCATGTCATCCTTAAACATGTAGTTGACAAAATTTGGTTTGTAAGATAAGTGAGTTGCAATCTTCAAAAAACAGTCTCCAATGTACTCACCCACTGGTGGTTTGGGGTCGCCAGTTTTTGATGCTCTTTCTACTTTCTTCTTATAGTCAACAATTGCATGTAAGAAGTCTTTGTTGTTTACGTAATGTTCTTTTGATCTTGACATTATTGTTTATGTTGTCTTCTTGACATAGCATAGCATAGATAGTGGGGCTTGACAAGTCATCAGAATCCGAGTAGGATAACTCTGTCAGGGTTGAAGGGACAAGCTATATGGCTTTAATGATCTTTAGGGTCTTTTGAATCCTTTTTATTATGAGAGTCTTGATTAAATATATTCTCAAGTAACTCTCTTGCATCATCAATAGAGGATATTAGTCCCATTTCCTTATCAATAGAAACTCGCCCGTTCTCAGATGTCTTACTTTTACGAGATCTGATACGACGTTTCTTAGGTGTCTCATCCTCACCAATCTCAAGTTTAAAAATACTTTCTTTATAAAACTCGATTGCTTCTCCTTGAATTTCTGTAAATGAAATTATTTTATCTGCAGGAATTAAGAACTCTTCTTGTCTTGAAGTTTTCAACCAGTATTTAATTTTGAGACCGTGGATAACACCAGGAATTTCAATTTCTTCAATTTCAACTGGAAATTTTATTTTTATAAAATCTTGTTCAAGATTTGTTTCAGATACAACACATAATAATTCTTCCCCACTTTGTAATTTAATGTTAGCGAAAAATGTTTCCATACTTAGTACTTTAGTTTAACGTTGATTATTTCATAATCAAAATTTTCTTGATTGTAAATTTTAACTCTTTCAAACAAATGCCTTAAAGTATAATTAGGATTTGTAGAATCTTTAGAAGTGTCATCTGCAATATCGTAAAGAACTGCAGTATTTTTATTATCCCCTTTTCTCAGTACTCTACCAATTGACTGTAGATTTCTTACTCTTGATTTTGAGGGACTTGCAAAAATAATATTATGCAAATTTTTTATATTGATGCCTGTGGAAAAAGTTCCGTAACTTGCAACAATAATAGCATTAGATTCTTCTTCAGTGATTTGACGAATGCGCTCTCGATCCTTTACATCCACACCACCATGTACGAAGAAAACTTTCCTGCCATCTTTAACATTACTATTTAGTAATTCATAAAGAGGTTCTCCATGTCGTTCAACATAGTTGAATAACACCAATGTATTACCACCAAGATCTAACGCAAGGTTTTTAATTAAATTATTACGTTTTGGATGTGTAATTAAATAATCAATTTCTTCTTGATAGTTATCAAATCTAATCGGACGATGTTTTAATGAAAGAATTTTAATTTTTAGTCGGGACAGATATCCCTGTTCAATTAGTTCATTCGTGTTTGTTATTTTTTTATAAGGTCCAAACAAACCTTCTAATACTAATTTATTCGTCTTACTTCCATCAAGGGTGCCGGTAAACCCTATACGGTATTCGGCATGGTGTAATTTGGTGAGGATATCTGTAAGAGATTTTGCCTTAAATAGGTGTGCTTCATCACCAATTACTGCAGTAAAATTTTCGAAAAATTTCTTCTGCATTTTATATACAGACTGCCAAGTAGTAATTGTTACTGGTTTGTCTGATACTTTTTCATACCCAGCATAAACTTTGTGACAATAGTATTCTGCATCCCAGGTATAGTCAATAAAGTCTTTATACATCTGCTCAACCAGAGATGTCGTAGGAACTACGATCATAACTTTTTGACCAGTTTCTACCAAATATCTCACAATTGAATAAATCATAAATGATTTACCCGAACCAGTGGGAGATACAATCAGTTTTCTTTTTTTCTTAAGTGCTTCAAAGATTGCTTCGTGCTGGTATTTACGTGCTTTAAATGTTGTAAATTTACTTACAAAAGATTTTACACCTTCATAAGAAATAAACTCATTTTCTTCATCGGGCATACCAAAGAATTCATTGTCAAGGTATGAGATTGAATAACCTCTCTCTTGACAAAACTGTTCAATATACTCTCTGAGTCCAGCGTAAATTTCTCCAGTGCCAGGAGAAAACAATCTAATCTTACCATCCCAGTGTCTATTCCTGTATGCAGGCATAAACTTTGCACCTTCTACTTCAAAGGTGAAGTGGTCTGATAATTCGTATGTGATATGTGGCGGAGTCTTTACTTGAAGATATACTTCATTCTTTTTGCGAATAATAACGTCACTCATCTATACCCCTTGAATATCTTAACCAATCAATCGCATTCTTGATTTGAAATGAACGATTGTTAATATTATTTAGAATCTCTTTTAAGGTCCCTTCTAACTTATCGTATAAATCTAAGACTGCTTGAGATCTAATTATGTCTTCGTCCCCTTTCATATAAATGGGAACTTCTGTTTTAATAATTTTTTCGTCTGGAGTAATAGTCTCTCTACCCATGTAGAAACTATACTTTTGTAGATACAGTCTGTTGTGTTCGTATTCTTTTTCTTTTTTAATCAATTGAATCCTTAAATACTTATCTAACCATTTTGAATGCAGTATTGGGATTCGTCTTGCTTCATCAAATAGGTCATCTCCCATAACAGAATCTTCACGCCATTCATTAAGAAATTGCTCATATAAGTTCATAAAGTTAATTGTTTATCAAACGTGTCTGTAATTTTATAATACATGTATTGGAATGTTGCCGTTGCTTTCAAATAGTTAATATCATTATCTTCGGTAGTAAATTGTACCGGAGTTAGTGCTACAGGAAAGGCGTCAACATATTGTATCTTAAATCCTGGGTTGTAATTACTTGTTAGTACAGTCAGTGTAATATCAACTTGATCAATATTCCACACATCTGCAAATTTTTTGTCTATCATTTCATTCACAAAATCTCTCCATTGGGTAGACTTTTGTGGATAGGTAATTCCAACCATCCAATTATGTAAAACCGAATAGTTTACAAATTCCTCATCAATCATGAAATCAACGACAAGAGGAGGATAAGTTAATTTATCTCCACCCAGTTGAAAATCATTGTATGGGGTTGCTTGTATAGGACCACCCATTGTAATACCGGGAATACTTACACCCTGACACTGATAATCTACAGAAGTAAATCCGGGTAGATCCAGTTTAAATCCAGTTGGTGATAGAAAATTGGGGTTGTAATCTGACATGAGTAGAGTCCTTCACACTTCTATTTAGTGACATAAAAAAAGACCCCCGAAGGGGTCTTGATAATATGTGAATGGATCACATGAGGTTTTCGACGGTAACACGTCTGTAGTAGACGTTGTTGCCAACGTTGGTTGCTCCCAGAGGATCGCTGTCGCTGAGTACATCGCCACCACGAGCGAATGGGTTGAGGACCATGCCATAACGAGTCTTGAACCCGATACGTGGCTGGAAGTCATCCTGACCGACGCTACGTACCATCTGCAGAGGTACATATGGGCAATAGAACAGACCTGCGTCATAGGATGAAGTACCCTTATAACCAACTACGTAGTAGTTGTTAGCAGACTGGTTAGTACCAGGAGTACGAGTGAGGGTTGCATATGGGTCAATGTAGACGCGATAGCGACCATTCAGAACACCAGCGAAGGTGTTACCGGTTTCGTCAACTGCAAGACGGTTGTTGCCTTCCAGAGCAGGTGCATAATCGAGTTGACCAGCAGCAGCAAGAGCAGATGCAACATCAGCAGAACACATGATGGTGTTGCCCTTTCCTCTACGAGTCTCTCTTGCGATTGCGTTAGCATCACGCTCGATTTGGAACATCAGACCCTTGAACTTCTCAACGCTCCAGCGACCGTTGGAGTCAACGTCCATGTCAAAACGACCAGCATTAGCAGTGTCATCTTGAGCGCCTGACTTAGCAGACTTATAGATGGTACGAACGACTTCGCGGTTGATTTCAGCAAGAATCTCAGCAGACAGAATGTTTGCCAGTTCTGCCTCAGCATCGAGACCGTGGATCGCACGAAGATCCTGTGCCAGTTCGATGGAGTATGCTGCCTTCAGAGCACGGGACTTAGCAGTGACCGAGATTTTCTCGATCGACAGACCCATCTCGTTGAAAGCGGTGCCGTCACCGAGATCTTCAGAGGTTGCGGTTGACATACCGCCAGTTGCGGTATAGTTTGTCTGAGCTCCACCTGCGTCATTAAGAACTGCAGGGTTATCGCCAACTGGCGCTGCGCCATTTGCAGAGTGACCGCTATCGACTTCATTGTAGAAGGTCTCAGCGCCTGCTTGGTTGTCATAAGTAGCACGCATTGCGAAGATCAGTCCGGTAGGACCGCTCATTGGTTGAACGCCTGCGAGGTCATAAGCGACCAGATTAGGCATTGAACGACGGATCATCGAAACCAGAACTGGGTCGAAACCAGCAACGTTCTGATTACCTGCGCTTGAGAAACCAGCATCGCCAGTGCTGCCAGGGTCAAGATTGATTGTTGGTGCCTCAGACAGAATCTGTCTTTCGGCATCAGTAACTTTCTGTTGGTTTTCCAGGAGGATGGAGGTTACTGCTCTTTTGTATGGATCTGTGATGGCAGGTGCGCCTTCAGCAGAGAGAACATCATTCCATTTTTCCTGGAGTTGTTGGGAAATACCTAACATTTTTTTCTCCGGGTTTTAATTAGTAAGTGTGTTTAAAAAAGATCATCTTTGAGCATTAATTGCTCTTACGTATGCTGCCATACGTGGATCTTGAATGGTCTTTGCAACTTCATCAGTTGCGATATCTTCCTTCAGTTCAATTTTTTCCTTAGGGAAGTAACCTTCCTTGATGGTGTTAATTGACTTTTCGAAAGAATCTTCAGATTCAAACTCAACGCCTTCTGCGAGTGAAGCAAGCTTCTCTGCTTGGGTTTGAGCAAGACCTTTAGATGCTTCTGAGATCATACGCTCTTTAATAAGAGCATTTTTCTCAGCGTGGAGTGACATACTTACCTCAATTTGCTCATTGAGCTTCTCTTCCATTTCATCTAATTTGTTTGCCATCTCTTCCATGACATTATATTTTTCTTCAGGGAGTTCTACATAATTTTCTTCAAAAAGTTGCTTCATGGTAAGCATCATATTTTCTGCCATTTCCAGTTTGATGCCGTTGTGGAGTTCGATTTCATTCTCTTTCTTCCACTCTTCAGCAACATAGGAAAGGAACTTATCCATCTTCTCAGCAAGTTCCGACTTAACGGTTTCAACTTGCTCAGTAAGACGTGCCTCATAGGACTCTTCAATCTTTTTGGTCTCTTCAGCAAGTCTCGAAGTTACTGCTGCAGTAAAGATTGTACGTGCCTTTTCTTGGAATTCTTCGGAGAGTTCTTCACCAGTCAGAAGTGCGTTAACATCTTCTTCGACTGAGAAAGTTTCAGTAGTTTCAGCAACTACTTCACCCTCTACCTCTTCTTCTTCCTTCATTTTCTTTGGTGCAGAATCACCAGCAGTAGCAGACTTAGTAACTTGGTCGCTTACTTTTGATGTTCCACCAATATGAAGTTTTGCGGAATTGTCGTCATTCTTGTAGTTCTGGTTGGTAGGACCACCCATATCTTCTTTAGAGGTATCTTGAGGAGCAGGAGTATCCAACTTTTGCATTGGATCTGCCTTGCCAGCACCATCGGTTGGTGCCTTTTCTTCAAGAGTACCTTCTACGAAGGTTTCAAATTTTTGGTCAACCGATGCTGACATGTGATATTCTCCTTTAATATAGTCTATGATTTGCTATAATTTATTTATAATTCTATTCCTTTCAAGAATTTTGCAAACGCGGAAACTTTGGTCTCTTGAAGATTATATAAAGTTGCAGCGTCAATTTCTTTCTTAAAAGTTTCGATATGACGTTCTGTAAGAATGCCATTGTTCCAAACCCATTCTTTACCTTCCATAATTCCTGAAACAAAAGCATCAGGAGCAGAAGGATCTGCTACGATGTCAGCAGCAGTTGCGAGCATGAAGTCATCACGGACATAACTTGCACCACTTTTCTCAGAAAGTGATCCAACTCCTCTTGAGGAAACGCCCAGTGTAACTCCTTCATCAATCAAAGTTTTTGCAATTCTACCCATCGGGGTATCGAGCAATTTCGCTTTCCCGATAAAATTAGTACCCTCTTGTTTGAGAGATACAATTTTATGAGATGCACGATCCAGGTTTACTGTAGGACCATCTGGATGACCGAGTTCTCCAAGAGCACGGTTCTTAGAAATAAACTGCTCATTATATCTTTGAACTTCTTTTGCAAGAATGTTCATCGGATATACTCGTCCATTTCTATTTTTAATTTCAGATTGTAAAAATACCCCTTCGATAAAGTGACTCTTTCCAGAATCACTATCCTCTACAAGGAATTTTACATCTTCAATCTGTTCCGTTATCAGTTTCATCTTCGGTCTGTTCGGGTTCGGTTTCTAAATCTTTGAACATATTTGCACCAACTTTCTCTTTTTCAAGAGTAAGAATTGATGCCGCTTTGTTCATAATAATGTCCTTCACTGCATCAGAAGCATCAGCAAGTTGATCCTTCATAATCATATCAACAATTTTAGTTGGGTCCATAATTAACCTCGATATTATTTAGCGGTTTTGTTATTCGGTACATTTTGTGCCGGATTTTTCATATTATTTAAAGAAACTTTTTTAGTTTCCATATCAAGATCAGCGGATTGCTTTTCTTGTTCAACTTCATCAAGTGGGTCAATAACTTGACCTGCCTTAATTTCTTTATTTATCTGGAGTTTCATTTCTTCAATCTCTTGTTCTGTAAAATGCAAGAGTTGACGCATGACATAATCTTGAGAGAAGTACTTACCAACGTAAAGATCTACTTTGTCAAGAACCTCCATTTTTTTCTCAAGCATATCAAGAGTTGCCATTTCAGCAAATTGATTATCATAAAGATAATCATATTGAATATGCTCTTTAAATTCTTCCCAATCGGAAGCAGTGATTACTCCCTTTAAGATCAATTGCGATCTAAGAATATCGTGCAGAAGATCTGAGAATTTTTTACGCAGACGACCTACAAACTTGGTAAATTTAATTTCATCTCGGTTAATCTCTTCAGACTTACCAAGATCAAATGATTTATCACTTTCCAATCTCGAAGAAGGCACATTGAGTGCCTTATATACTTGAGTTTGGAAATATTTAATATCAGTTAATTCACCAAGATTTTGTCCACCAGGAAGTGTGGTAATTTCTGTTCCACGACCACCTTCTCTGCGGGGTAACCAATAATCTTCCATAATTGACATGTGCTTCTTATCATCACGCATTTCCCCAGTGCTTGAATCATATACCAGTTTATTGCGATAACGAGACATGACATCACGAAGATATTGCTCTGCCTTGACTTTTGGCAGATTGCCAACATCGATGTAGAAAATTCTACGTTCAGGTGCTCTTGATAATCTATAAATTACAATGCTGTCTTCCAACATTTTCAGTTGGTTTACAGATTTAATTGCTTTATGAAGATGACTTAGGACAAGGTTTTTTCCTTGATCTTTAAGACCTGAAGTTACCGATGCAATGGCATCTTCAGCAATTTTAATTCCTTGATTACTTGAGTTAATACCTTTTGCATTATACAGATAGAATTCAGTAACTTTACCAAAATCATACTGCCTAAATTGCTCAGCATTAACTGGTGGTTTTTCAACCAAACGATATTTTTTGATCTTTAGTGGATCAATATATCTTAACTCAAGAATTCCTTTTGATGAGTCGGAAAGATCAATAACTTTATGGTAATATAATCTACCATCAATGTACCAACGTCTAAAAATTTGATGTGCAGATTTATCAAAATCAAGAAGACGTTTTACGTGATCAAATTCTTCTCTAATTCTTTTCTTAATAGAATCCGATGTTTTCAGATTTGATAGTTCTACTTCTACTGGACTATCATCTTTATCTGAAACAATTGCTTCCATTGTAATGTCTTCAATTGCACTATCTACCTCTGGAAGAAGTGCCATCTCTCTATATTTTCGGATGAGGTTTGCCTCATCTCTATGCTTCATCCCATCGAGATCTACATAATGACCAAACCATCCGCCATAGGGAACTATAGCGGATGATGCATCGTTATCTGTAGGTGGGACGGGGGACGTTGCATTTTTCGCCCCCTTTTTTAGATCTTGATCTTCTATTGAAAATCCAAATAACTTCGCCATTCCAAATATGACCGTGAACCGTTATACTATTTAGTAAACTAAATATCAAACAGTTCTGAGTTGAGTAAACTCTCCGCCACCAACATTGAAATCTGTCTCGCCTGCATCCAGATATTGATACTGGAATTCAACGTCAAATTCTTCAATTTGATCGTTGCTATCGTATGCAAGGTTGATTGCACCGACCGAAGTTGGCCATGCACCTACAAGACGATAAACTCTGAGGACTCTATTTGGATCTTCTGCAGCACCAGTTTGAACAGCAGTTAAACCAGCAGAATCAACGTTCTTATCAAGTTGAACAACTTTGATATCTCTGAAATAACCACCGTAAGCATCGCCACCAAAATTCATGGTGCCAAGTGCTTCATCAGTTTTGTTGCCAATGTTGATCCACTGCTCAAACGCTGCTCTAAGATCAAAGTCTTCGGTGTTATAGAATGTAGCAGTCCATGCATCAAAGGTTCTATCTCCAGGAATTTTAAGGAAACGACCTCTAAAAGGAACTTCAATCAGACCTTGAGTTGCTGCAGGAATCTGTGCAGATCTGCACAGAAACTTTGCTTGTGAAGTTAAATCAGTATCACTATTCTGTCTGCCAAGAGCAAAGGTTGCATCTGGAAATGGAATTGAGACCTGATACAGATTAGGGCGAACGCCGCCCTTTAATCTGGTTTTAAAATCGATAATGTTTGCCATTTTTTTAGTATCTCCCGTTTAAATATTTATTGAATAATCAGCGTCCAGTGGACTCAGCGAACGAGATACCAGTTCTCGTTGCAGTGAATGTCAGTCTAACAAAATTGATAGAACGAGATGGTTGGATAAAGATATCAGCAACAAACTCATTAGCATCAATTACCGCTGGGGTGTTGTTAGATGCATCACAGACAACTTCAAAGTCAACGATTCCTCTTCTTGCTTGTACATCACGGAGGAATGGTTCTACAATTGCTCTAAAGGAGTTTCTTGTAGTTGCGTCGTTAATTTCAAATAGTTGTGCTTGTGCAGCACTTTCAACTGCTCTCTCAACAACAAGGAACAGTTTACGAACGTTGATTCTATCAAATGCTGAAGGATTGGAAAGACCAGTCTTATCTCCGAAAAGAACTGCTCCTTGACCAGGGAAAATTGCAATAGGATTAATTCTATTTGCATAGAGTTCATCTCTGTCCGACTTTCCTGGAGACCAAGCAAGTTTTGCCAAGTTACGAATACCACCTCTGTTAAATCCTGCTGGAGAGAACCATGGTTCATTTCTAATTGCAGTATCTGCAACCAAACCTGCAATATCAGGATTACATGGAATGTAACGATAGACATCAGTCCAACGATCATAGATGTACTTGTAGTTAGAATCAAGTACTACATATGAACTACTTCCAAGAGAGGAGTAGAATGATTTAATATTATCTACGATGTCTTTGTTTGCAAGAGCAGCACCAGAGTCCGACAGAATTGCTGATCTGTGTGGTGACACAAAAGCAATACAATCTTTTCTATTTGTTGCAATTGATGAAATATAAGATGCCTTTTCTTTACTTGCCAGTTCAGTGCTTAAACCAGGACCCATTAAAACATAATCAATAGTAACTCTTTCTGGATCAACAAATTCTGCATATCCAGCATTAACATCTGATGAAGTGAGATTATATGTACCAAAAGAATCAGTAGGATAAGAACTACCATTGGTTAAAGCATATGCTTTAGTTCCAGTTGGTTCCCAAACATAAGTTTTTGGTTCATAATCATATGAGGTATCTCCAACGTAAATATAATTACTGGATGTAGAAACTACATCTTTGTAGTAATTTGAACCTCCTTGTGGACCTCTTGCATCATTTGCTTTAGAGAGGTATGTAAAAGTTTCTAACAAAGTACCCTTAGTGCCAGTCAGTCCTCCGTCTTCGTCAACAACTGCAAGGTGAACTGTATCATAAGCAGATGCACCAGCAGTAGAAAATGCTTCGGCATCATCAGTAGTTCCAGGTCTTGCTGCGATTGAATTCCAAAGAACATTAGATCCAGCGTATAATGGTTTTGTAGAATACCACTTATCACCACTATCAACTCCACCGTCAGAACCTGACTTAAGTGTGTATGGAGTTCCTTCAACTGTAACTGCTACACCACCAGTGAATACGTTTGATGGAGAAGTGGTGTAGACATTTCCACCGTCTACATGAACGATGTGAAGAATTGCACCACCATCGCTACCCACTGTCTGATCAATAACTCTTCCACGCGCCCCATTTCCTGCTGTTACAATAACAGATCCATCAAGAGCAACAGTAGGTACAGATTCAGAAGGAAGGAAGTATAGTGATTGAGAAGGACCTCTATCAACGGTACAAATTCTTAAATTATTTCCCCAATCTCCTGCAGTTTTTGATGCATAGAAGAAAGTTGCTGTATTATTGTTAGCATAAGATGCCTCATAAACTTCTGATCTTTCAATCAGAACAGGGTCAGAAACCAGAGTAGCGGTTCCAGTTGCTGTTGTTCCTGGAGCTGGAATGACTCCGGTGAGTGTTCCTGGACCGTAGTTACCAAAGTTGGTAATATTTAATCCGGTAATAGCACCACCAGCACCAACTTGTGCAGTTGCTGCAAATTGAGTAGTAATAGTTCCAGTCGAAGAAACAGTTACATTATAAACCGTACCAGGATCATAATTTGTTCCGACGTTTCCAACAGTAACGTCAAGACCAGTTGGATCAGAAATGGTTACTGAATAGGAACTGACACCTGTATAATCGCCACCATCGATTGTGATTGAAGTAACCTGACCGTTTGCAATAGTTGCAGTTCCAGATGGAGGAACACTTCCACTTCCGTCTGAAGTAACTGTGACTGTAGGAACAGCACTGTAACCAGATCCCTGATTATCAATTTCTGATGCACCACTATATGTTGCATCAGGAATCGCACCGGTTACAATAGCATCTAAAGATGTTAATTCTGCGGTTGTTCCTGCAACTGCATTGATGGTTGCTTGTTCACCAACAGGAGCAACTGTAATTGTAGGAGGAGCACTGTAACCAGATCCAACCTCAGTTACGTCAAATAGAAAGACTTCTCCTTGTGCATTAATTTGTGCAGTTGCGGTTGCTTGAGTGCCACCAGCCTGGTCTGGTGCAGCAATAGTAACTGTTGGTGAAGAAACATACTTACCACCAGCAATATCTACGCTAATGCTCTCTACAGACTGTCCAAGGCGTGCTGTAGCGTTCTTCAGTTGTGTTGATGGAACACGAGTTACCGATAAAGTTCCACCATACAGCAAGAAGTTAGAGGCACATAAAAAATATTCTGAGTTTGAATTATTTGGTTCTCCAAATACTTCAATTAATTCTGCTTCACTTTGAATTCTAACGGGTACTCCAATTGGACCCTGAGTAAATGGAGCCGAAAAAGCAGCAATATTACCATCTGAAATGTCTGCTCTTCCCGTTGTTAGGTCTTGCTCCCTAACAACAACTCCTGGTGAGCGTAACGCAACCATTTGTATCTCCTAAAAAGTTTCATATTTTCTAAATCTATTTATTATTTTTGCTACTTTAAAGGGGGAAACAGTGCATGAACGTACTACCAGTCAGGATATTCCCATCTACCAAAGATATTTGTTACCATTTTATCTACAACCTTTTTTCTTGCATCAGAAACTCGTTTTTTTGTGCATTCTTTACACTCATATGAATATGAAGATGGAAATCCTTTTTTATTTTTTCTGATCAAATAAAAATCTACAAGAAGATCTTTAGTAGTAAAACAAGATCTACATCTTCTCTCATTAAAAAGTAGATGCTCTAATTCTATTTTATCTTCTTCGAACTCACTCATCTATACTCCCACATGTAATTCATCTCACCATACTCACTACTATCAGAATACTGACCATATCCATTATCTGCAAAGAACCAAACATTTCCTTCATTATCTACCTCAGTAGTATCTGATAATCCATCATTAATAAATCCAAATGGTGCCATGTCTTGATCAATTTGATTCTTCTGCTCTTCATATAATCTCTTACGAACATCATTGTCCGTCATCTCTTTAAAATAATCTTGAGCAACTAACCATGCAAAGATAACCAGACACATTGCAAGGTCATCATTACATCCTTCCTCTGCTTCAAAGGACTGTTTCTTTTGAATAAAAGTAGTTAACTCTGAAATGATATCATAATCATTAATAAGAAGTTTATCTGCTTCAATTAATTGTTTTAAATTGGAACAACCAATCTTCTTTACAGTTGTACTTGTCTTAACACCAAGTTGAGTCTTCGATCCAGAAAATCCTTGTCCTACAATCTGACCTGCTCTACCTCGCATAGAACACATTAAAAGATTTTCATTTTCTAAATCATATTGTAGAATAGATGCTACTTGATCTCCAATATCATTAACCTCACACAATATAAATGCTTTATTGTATAGTACTGATACTTGGTTAATTATGTTGGGGAACAACATAGGTTTAATTTCGTTGTTCTTATACGTACCTACAACTTTATATGGAACTGTTGTAATATCATAAAGAATAAATGCTGAGTAATCATTGTTGGTTCCTCTGGAAACATCAACTGTCATTAAATACTCATGATCAGGTTTAGGATCTTCATAAACTTTAAGACCCTTACTTTCCCTAACAGGTTCTTCATATGTCATAGATCTCAACTTAGTTGCTGAGATTAATGTATCGACAGATCCAAGAAACTCACATTCAAATTCTTGTGTGAACTGTCGTTCAGAAGTGTTTGCAATAGTTTGTTGTTTCCACGCATCATCCCTTCCTGGAACTTGTGACCAGTGAACTTCTGTGGTAACATATTCGTTCCTACCAAGTTCGGCATCATGCCATAACTTGTAGAACATGTTCATCCCGTTTGGCGTTGAGATGATGATAACTTTTGTGCTTTTACCAGAAGAAATAGTAGGATAAACAGAGCTAAAGAATTGCTCTGCAATATGGTTTGGAATGAACGCGAACTCATCGAGGAAGATGATGTTAAACGACATGCCTCGGACAGCAG
>Ga0255768_10001673_pt1 | contig 22649 bp, 31 predicted proteins | sample 071ome_33_FD_179983 | JGI IMG/M metagenome (GOLD analysis project Ga0255768, IMG submission 179983) | Coastal salt marsh microbial communities from the Groves Creek Marsh, Skidaway Island, Georgia - 071412AT metaG (version 2) | ecosystem: Environmental > Aquatic > Marine > Intertidal zone >...
TTACCCATCGGTGATAACCTTAATTTAACAGGGTCGGGTATTGTTGGTGCTGGTAATATTGCCGCAACAAGTTTAACGATTGCCGGAGTTCCATATAATCCATTTAGTGGTGCATATGCTGACTTAACTGGTAAGCCAACTATTCCATCGGATACAGATGATATTGTTGAAGGTACTAAAAAATATTTTACAGACGAGCGTGTTGATGATCGTGTATCAAATTTACTAGTTGCAGGCCTTGGCATTAATTTAACTTATAACGACACTGCTAATACTATTACTATTGAAGCAACAGGTATTGGATCTGGATCTGGCGGCGGTTCTACTACACTTGCTGGTCTAACAGATGTTACTTTAACTGCTCCTACAACAAATCAAATTTTAAAATACAACGGTACTGAGTTTGTTAATACATCAATAGCATATTCAGAAATTACTGGCAAACCTACACTAGCAACTGTCGCAACATCAGGCAGTTACAACGATTTAAGTAACAAGCCAATTATTCCAAACGATATTAACGACTTACTTGATGTTGACACTTCAACAACTCCGCCTACAAACGGACAAGTTCTTAAGTGGTTAAACAACAAGTGGGTACCAGCAGATGATATTACATCAGGTGGCGGCGGTCTTAATGCTGACACACTTGACGGCTTTGATAGCACATACTTCCTAGACTGGAACAACATTACTAACAAGCCTGTTTACACAGTTAGTGATTTAGATGACACTAGTATTACAAACTTGCAAGGTAATGAAATTTTATCTTGGGACGGATTAAGTTGGGTTAATGTTACTAATGCTCCAGACTTTGATGATGTTACTAATAAACCAACTACACTTGCAGGTTACGGCATTACTGACTCACCATCAGTTCTTACAGATTTAAACATTGTAGATGGAACTGCTAATCAAATTTTAAAAACAGACGGCGCAGGCGGATTTAGTTTTACATCAACATTAAGTGGTACTTCAATTGCTAACGCAGGATCAATTGGATTTAGTGCCGGAGTTACTATTAATGAATTTAGTGCTGATGGCACACTAGCAGGTGATAGTAATACAGCAGTACCTACAGAATCAGCAGTTAAAGCATATGTTGATAATGCTGTAGGCGGACAAGCAGTAGGACTTGATTCAAGAAGTACTTCGGCAACAGTAACAAATAGTATTGCAAACAATGTTTCAGAGAACGTTACATTTACAGGATATAAAGCATACGGACTAATGCAAATACAAACATCTGCTCCGGCTTGGGTAAGATTATATATTAGTTCAGCGGCAAGAACAGCAGATGCTAGTAGAGCAGAAGGTGTAGATCCTGATCCAGATGCAGGCGTAGTTGCTGAAGTTCTAACATCACCTACCAGTCTTACAATTCCTTTTGGTCCAATGGTAATGGGTTGGAACAGTGCAAACGACACAGCAATTTATGCGGCAGTAAAAAACAAAAGCGGATCTACTTCAGCAATTACTACAACATTGACGATACTCAAACTGGAGGCTTAACATATGTCTTTGGCTAAGAAAGTCTTAAAACAAGTGTACATGGTTACACTAAAAAGCAAAGACGATCTAAATGATTTTTATGACGATATGCAGACCGAGGGCGGTTCTCTTTATATTCCCGATAGAGCAATAGTTCCAAACAATCAACGTCCTAATTCACGTACAACAGAATATTGGTTAAGCGGTGCAGAAGCAGAACTAGTAAGAAATGATCCTCGTGTAAAAGCAGTTGAACTTAACCCTAAAGATAGTGGCATTAAGGTTGATGAATTTTCTGTTTCACAAACAGGTAATTTTGATCGTGATTCTGGAACAACTAATACAGATTTAAATTGGGGTCTATTACGACTTCTTGATGGTGAAAATAGAACTAATTGGGGTAGTTCATTTACATCAGTAAACACAACAATTGAATTTAATGCTACAGGTAGGAATGTTGATCTAGTTATTTGTGACGGAGATGGATTAAACACTGGTCATCCAGAGTATACTCAACTTTCAGGACAAGACACAGATGACGGCTCCGCATCAAGAATTGTACAATATAACTGGTATCAGCATAATCCAACAGTAACAGGCGGAAGTGCAGGAACATACTCATATAGTAATCCTGGAAGTTATCATGCTAATCACGTTATGGGTACAGCAGGCGGTAACAGACACGGTTGGGCAAGAAACGCAAACTTGTATAACCTATACTACTATGCAGGCGCTGTTGGCAACAACAACTTTCCTTACGTGTATGACTACATTCGAGCATTTCATGAAAACAAAAGTGTTAATCCAGCAACTGGAATTAAAAATCCTACAGTAGTTAATAGTAGTTGGGGTATGAGTATTTTCCCTCAGGAATGGAGTTTTAGTTCAATTGATGCTGTTACATATAGAGGAACTAGATTTGTTCCAAGCGGTAGTATTGTTTATGAAGGTGCTAACGGAGTTTATAGTTCTACGGCATCACTAGCAACATTTACAGCAGATCCAGATAACGGACTTGGACAACGTATTACTACAAGTGGTAGCGAAGGTGCAATCAATGGTGACTTTAATAGCACACCAACTGGTTGGACAAGGATTGGTGGACAAATTAGTTTAGTTACAAGTACTGTTCCTAATGCTAGTTATACTGCTCTAATTCAAGGACCAACTACAATTACCTACAAACACAATGTTGCTACCCAAGGTTTAACAGGTATTTCAAGTGTAGACCTAACTGTAACTATTCAAGACTCAGGATCTAATATTATTCATACTAACAGTAACAGTGACACATCAATCGAAGGTGGTCTTGCTGAAGTTGATTTGATCAGTGGTAACATTAACTTGCCTAATAACGAACAATATAGTATCACCTACGAAAGTACAGTAACAGAAGCATCTAGTCCTACAACTTCAACTGAAATAAATTGTACTATTGTAAACTATCAAGCGGCGAATCCAGCGGCATCTATTACATCTTTAGGTACACAAACTATTTCAAGCACTGCTACTATGACTGCTAGTGTTACTCCGACATCAGGAAATAATGACGACGGTTACTGGCAAATTAGTTTACCATTTAACATGACTTACCTAAGCCAAAGTTATAACACAGTTTATCTAGGTACTAACAGTTACCTAACATTTGGTGCTGGTTCTAACCAATATTCAGGCATTGATGAAAATACTCCAGCCCTTCCAAAGATTATGGTTGCAGGTGGAGACAGAAGTGCCCAAAGGATTTATTACGGAGCAAGTGGCAGTGTAGGTAGTAGAATCTTTAGTGTTATTTATGAAGGGCATACTACATATACTGGTGGTGTGCTAGGTTCGCCTACAATTAAATATGAATATAAATTTTACGAAGCAACCCCAACACAAATAGATTTAATTATTGAATCAAATAATGCTAAGAGTTCTACAGGAACTTTTACAACAGCACAACTTAATGGTTGGGGTTTTATAAGTGGAGCGAGAATTCCTTTAAGAGTTGCGGCACTTGATGCAGACATTGAAGATGCAATTGATGCTGGAGTTATTACAATAGGAGCCGCAGGTAATGGTAGTTGGAAACACGATGTTCCGGGTGGTCCTGACTGGGATAACACTTTTGAAATGAATGGTAATACATATTATTATATGCGAGGTACATCTCCCACAGCAAACGATGATCTTGTAAATGGTGATTATGATCTTCCTAATATTTGCGTAGGAGCCACTGATACTGCACTAACAAACGGTTTAGATAGAAAAGTTTATTTTAGCGACTGCGGTCCTGGTGTTGACATATACGCACCTGGACATTATATTATGAGTCCTTTGAATACTTCATTTCCGTCCACAACTTATTTAGATCCTAGAGATTCGAATTATAGGGTTGGAAAAATTTCAGGTACATCAATGGCTAGTCCTCAAGTTGCTGGCCTAGTTGCTTGTTTGATGGAGACATATCCTCACTTCAAACAAGAAGATGTAAAAGCGTATCTACAAAGTAATTGGGCAGTAGAAGGTCAATTATACGATGCTACTGCTACTGATATTCCAACAGACTCAGATGACTTACAAGGATCGCCAAACCTACACGCTAGATATTATTTTGAACGGCAACTAACCGGTGCGTTATATCCTCCACAGAAAAGACAAAGCAGACCGTCTGTAGGAGCGTTATATCCTCGTCCAAAACGTTCAATAAGAAAGCAACCACCAGAATAGGATAAATATTAGTATGGCAATTAATTTAGTAAACATCGGCGGCGTAGCAAATGACGGAACAGGTGACGATCTACGCGAAGCGTTTGTAAAGGTTAACAATAACTTTACAGAACTAGATAACCGTAATCCTGAGCAAACTACTGCATCTAACCTAGGTACAGTAGGTGAAGGCGTCTTTGCACAAAAAAGCGGATTTGATTTACAGTTTAAGAAAATTGTTGCTGGCGGAAATGTTACTGTAACATCTGACGCAAATGGTGTTATTATTTCAAGTGTTGGAGGACTACAAGCACTAGTAGTTAGTACAGATGCAGGAAATATTACACTTGCAGAAGGTGATACATTTACTATTGCTGGCGGTACAAATGTAAACACTGCTACACAAGGGCCTGATGGTATTGTAATTAATTCTCTTACAGAACTATCCAGTGATGCTACACCTCAACTAGGAGGCACATTAGATGGTCAAGGCAACAAAATTCTCAATGTAAGAAATATTGAAAGTTTAGTATATGATGTTGATGTTCGTGATGTATACGGATTCAACTTTGGTACTATTACAAAATCTGCGTCAAGTATTATTGAGTTTTTAGGTACAACAATAGATGTTGATTTAGGCACTGTTGTTACACCTACAGACGTTGATATTGATGTAGGAACTATTACAAACCCACTTTAATCCAAGTAGCAATATCCGATAAATACTATTGGATAAGGAATAATAAATGGCTACAATCTGGACACAACAAACTAACACTACACTAGGTATTTTTGCTGAAAATGCCGCTGTTAGAATTGCACTCCCACTTAATACTATATCAAACACTATTGATACTGTAGAAGTAATTAGTGGTAAACTTCCTGGCGGTTTACGTCTTGAAGGGTTGTTCATTGTAGGTGCTCCTTTTGAAGTTGAACGTCTTACAGAATTTAGATTTGTTCTTAGAGCAACTGATGCTAATAATACTATTGAAGATAGAACATTCAATATTCAAATAAACGGTGCTGACGAACCTATTTGGGTTACTCCAGAAGGATTAATACCAGTTGACCCAGGAGAAAAATATTTTGTATTAGACAATACACTATTAGACTTCCAACTTAAAGCAATTGACGCAGATTTACCTGCAGGTGATAGTTTAGAATATTTTATTGCAGACGATGACGGAGAACTTCCTCCAGGCACACGTTTAACAAGTGATGGTAGAATTGTAGGTGTAGTTGAACCTGTATTAGCATTAGATACTAGAGCAGGCAATGGTGCATACGATACAAACATTTATGGAACATTCCCGTTTGACTTTGGTGAAAGAAGTGCAAACGGTTATGACAGTTTCTTTTATGATACAAGAATTTATGACGATAGAATTCCAACTAAACAGCCTAGAAAACTAAATCGTTTTTATGAATTTATTGTTAGTGTTACAGACGGTGACACTATTACAAAACGTAAATTCCAAATCTATCTAGTTGGTGATGATTTCTTAAGAGCAGACAATACTAAGATGCAACTTGCTAATGGATTGTTTACTGCTGATAATACATACTTAAGAACACCGTTGTGGCTTACTCCTTCCAACCTAGGATACAGAAGAGCCAATAACTACCTAACATTCTTTTTAGATGTTTTAGATACTGAAACTATTTCAGGTAGACTAGTTTATCAACTTGAAGATTTAAATGACGATGGCAGTGCAAGTACACTCCCTCCAGGAATGGAACTCGATACAATCAACGGAGAAATTTTAGGTAGGGTTCCTTATCAACCAGCAGTAACTAGAGAATATAAATTTACTGTTAAGGCTACTAGACTAGGAGGTGTGCCTGAAACTATTCTAGCAAGTAAAACAAAAACATTTACTGTAAAAATACTGGGCGAAGTAGACTCTACTATTAAATTCCTAACACCTTCAAACTTAGGTAGTATTAGTGCAAACTTTATTTCAACCCTATTTATAAAAGCAGAAACATCTGTTCCGGATTCAAGATTATTGTATAGCATTGTAAGTGGTAGATTACCTTCTGGATTAGAACTAGATATAAGCGGTGAAATAATCGGCAAAGTAAATCAGTTTGGTAGTGCTGGCAAACCAGGACTTACAACATTTGATAGTGGTGCTATGACATTTGACGGTGCTAAAACTATCATTGATAGAGAATTTAAATTTACAGTTAAAGCAGAAGATCGTTTCGGGTTTAGTGCAGTTGAACAAGAATTTTCAATTAATGTATTAGATCCAGACGATAACTTATACAGTAACCTATACATGAGACCTTTCTTAAAACAAACAGTAAGAGATGCATATTCGGCGTTTGTCTCAGATCCGAATATTTTTCCACCTGACTTAATTTATAGAAGTGGTGATACAGAATTTGGTGTACAAAAAGATATTAAGATGTTAGCATATGCTGGTATTTTAACACAAGACATTAGGACCTATGTAGCGGCTTCGGCGAAAAATCATAAACGTAGAAAATATCGCCTAGGCGATATTAAAAAAGCAGTTGCAAAAAATGCCGGTTCGAACGAGGTCATTTACGAAGTAATTTACATTGAAGTAATTGATCCGTATATGCCAACTAAAGGTAATCTTGCAAAAACATTGAAAACATCAACAACAGAAAAGAAAATAACTGTTGATAGTGTACAGTTCGAATCGTTAGATGATAATACTGCACTTGGAAGTGGAACTAGTAGTTTCGATTTAGAAACACGTGGGGTTGCCAACCCAATAATTAGTGTAACTAGTATTGGTAATGATTTAGAAATTATTACAAGAAATGGTAGAGTTGTTTATCCAACAGTTGGTAACATTATTGTAACCCTAAGAGCAGGCGGAACAGTCACATCAGTACAACAATTTGAAATTAAAAAAGCAGAACCATACAGATTTAGACCTATTTCAAATACAATCAAAATTGATAGTGATGCTGTTAAGGTCAGCCAAAATAACTCTAACATTAAGTATATTTCTAATATTAAAAATATGCGTGATCGTATAGCAGAAACTGGTGTTACAGAACGTGACTTTTTACCACTTTGGATGCGTACTGCACAGGAGGACAGCGTCCAAGAATTAGGGTACGTTACAGCAGTTCCTATTGCTTACTGTAAAACTGGAGCGGCAGACGAAATTTTACTCAATATCAAAAACCAGGATTTCGACTTTAAAACAATAGATTTTGATATTGATAGATACATTATAGATAGTACAACAGGAAAAAGTGAAGATCAGTATATACTGTTCGCAAACTACGATTACAATATATAATGCAGATAAATAATAACATAGAGAGGACATAAAATGGCAAGTAACATTGATGACGTAAGTATTAACTCGCAATATCCTGTTGCAGGACAGGACAACGATTCACAAGGATTTAGAGATAACTTTGGAGTTATCAAAAACAACTTTGTGGCGGCAAAAGCAGAAATTGAATTACTGCAAGATAATACTGCAAAGAAAAACGAAGCAAACAACTTTTTAGGAAATAATATCCTAAATGCTAACCTAGTAAATATTTCAGAAGAACTAAACGCTGGCGGAACAGTTACATCCTCTCAAAACGTTGATTTTGCTAACGGTCCACTTCAAACATTTACTATGGGTGGTGATGTTACTTTAACTACTACTAACTGGCCAGAATCAGGTAAAGTAGGTAAACTAAGATTAATGATTGTAAACGATGGTACATCAAGAACATTAACATTAGGAACTGAAGCAGGTAGTACCCTTAAATTTCACAATGATTGGCCAACAGTAGACGGAAATCAGAACTTTGTAAACACACTTACAATTGACAGCGACGAAAATCCAAAAGTTATTGATATGTGGACTTACAATGCTGGTTCATCAATTTTCGTACAATATGTTGGACAATTTGCGTAATGTTTCACCCAATTGAAGAAAACTTAAACAATTATACAACTCCGCAACTAGAAAATAGAATGCAGGATTTATCCAAAAAGTTCTTCATGACTAGAAACCCTGAAGTTAAAAATCAAATGGCAACACTAATTGAAATGTATAGATTAGAGTTACGTAGCCGTTACGCACAGGAAATGGCAAAAAATCAAGATAAAGATCTTGACAATTTAATAAATGTATCGTAAAATACATTTATGCTTTTAAAAACAGATACCAACGGAATTCCAATCTTTTCTAATCGTAACTTAATTGATATGATTTATTCTGGTCATATTGATAAGTGTCATGTGGTACTGTGTAACCCAAACGATGATATTGACAAGTTTAATCAATATGCAAAAGAAAACGGTTACAAACAAGTTCAAAACTATATTCCAATTGATACAGATCAAAAAACTTTTGACGGTGTATGTCAAAGTGAATGGTTTATGCCTGATGAATACAAAGACATTAATGTATATGACTATGTCCTAGGCAAAGCAAAAACACCTTGTCCGCAACACGTACAAGATCGCATATGGGAAGAATTAGATGCTTTCAAAGAACGTGATATGCACAACTTATTACGTTACATGATTTATCTTGTAGACTTTATGCGTGAAAATGGTATTGTTTGGGGTGTCGGAAGAGGCAGTTCTGTGGCTAGTTATGTGCTATATATTATAGGAGTACACAGGATTGACTCAATCCAATATGGCCTGGATTGGCGTGAGTTCTTAAGATAAATACGTACATAATAGGAGAAAAATTATGGCAGTAAGACAAACAGGAAGAAAGATTTATAAGTCTATGCAAGGTACGCAAATTGACATGGATCTTCTTCGTCAAAAAAACGAACTTACTCCAGCAGTTGGTAACGCTCGTGTAAATGCACGTGGCGACGAACTAGGACCTGGTGGTAAGATTATTCGCAAACGTGAAGATGTCTTAGCAGACTTCTACAGAGATAATCCTGCAAAAGTGCAAGATGAAATTGCTGTATCAGCAAAAAAACAATCTGTAGATGCACCTGTCGCTGAAGAAGCACCTGTTACTAAGAAAGCATCAACTAAAAAAGTTGAAAAAGATTTAGCCGATGATTGGGTTGAACCAACTGCTTCAAGTGACGAGTGGACAGAAGATTCAGACGGCAATTTTGTTAAGAAAGGCGAATAATAAATGGACTACGATGCACTAGTTAATTCTAAGCCTGGCCTAAGACATAAAGTAAATGCTAGGTCGATTAGGCCTATCCATAATCGTGTTATTGTAGAAGGAATGGAATTCGGAGAACGAATTACAACAGGCGGTATTATTATTAGTTCTGATGACGGTAAAGATCGCGGTATTAAACCTCGTTGGGGTAAAGTAGTTTCAAAAGGACCAGAAAACAACGATCCATATGAAGTAGGCGATTGGATTCTTATTGAGCATGGTCGTTGGACACGAGGATTTGATGTTGACCGAGAAGGTAACGGCGAATACACTACAATGAGAACTGTAGAAGCAGAAAGCGTTCTTATGTGGTCAGACGAACAACCAAGTGATGTGTTGTTTGGTGACAAAGATGGTGTTGGTACAATAGACGGACCTAAACCAGAAGACTTCGGAGCAAGGTAATGACAAATCCATTTAAAGATATCGACAAGTTTCATACGGCTTGTGATCAGGTAATGAGTAAAGAAAACTACGATATGTACCTAGGACTCATCAAAGAAGAATTTGAAGAACTACAAGAAGCAGTAGAAGCAAATGATCGTGTAGAACAACTAGATGCTCTTATTGACATTCTTGTTGTTACGCTAGGTGCTGTTAGAGCAGGTGGCTTTGACGGCGAAAGTGCTTGGGAAGAAGTAATGAAAACAAACTTTGCTAAAATTGATCCAACTACAGGCAAAGTACGAAAACGTGAAGATGGTAAGGTGTTAAAACCGGAAGGTTGGAAGGCACCTGAATTGGAACAATTTATTAACTAATATCTATATAGGGTCTTGACAGACCCTATTTTTTTCTGTATAATACATATATGAAAGTTGGAATTACCTTTTCTTCATTTGATCTGTTCCATAGCGGACACGTTGCTATGCTCAAAGAAGCACGATCAAAATGCGATTATTTAATGGTTGGATTACAAACTGATCCCACACTAGATCGTCCAGAAAAGAACAAACCAATTCAAAGTGTATTTGAACGTTATGTTCAACTAGAAGGCTGTAAGTATATTGATGAAATTATTCCTTATGCTACAGAACAAGATTTAATTGATATTTTGCTTACATATAAAATTGATACTAGATTTATTGGTGAAGAATATAAAACAAAAGACTTTACTGGTAAGCAATTATGTGTTGACAAAGGCATTGAATTATACTATAATAAAAGACAACATTCGTTCAGTACGAGCGGGTTACGTAAAAGGATAGAACAGGCATGAGAGAACTTTGGGTAGAAAAATATCGTCCTAAAACAGTAGACGGTTATGTGTTCCGAGACGAACATCAAAAGAAACAGGTACAGCAATGGATAAAAGAAGGAACAATTCCGCACTTGCTTTTTTCAGGCAATGCTGGAATCGGAAAAACAACGCTGGCAAAATTGTTATTCAACGAGTTAGAAATCAACGATCTAGATGTATTAGAGATTAACGCATCACGTACAAACTCAGTAGAGGATGTTCGTGATAAGATTGTTAACTTTGTACAAATGATTCCATTTGGTGACTTTAAGGTTGTACTACTAGACGAGGCAGATTATCTATCACCAAACGCACAAGCGGCACTTCGTGGTGTCATGGAAGAGTATCATACTACTTCTCGCTTTATTCTTACTTGTAACTATCCTAACAGAATTATTCCAGCACTACACAGTAGATGCCAAGGATTCCATATTGAACGTATTGATCAAACAGAATTCACTGCCCGTGTAGCACAGATCCTTATTAGTGAGGGAGTAACTCCAGATCTTGATGTACTAGACACATATGTAAAAGCAACCTACCCAGATTTACGTAAATGTATTAATACGGTGCAAATGAACTGTCAAGATGGTGTACTAATAAAACCCAACGAAAGTGATACTGGTGAACAAGATTATAAAATTGAAATGGTTCAACTATTCAAGGCAGGAAAAATTAACGAAGCACGTAAACTAGTGTGTAGTCAAGTACGACCTGACGAGGTAGAAGATATCTTTAAATGGTTGTATGATAACATTGAATTGTTTGGCGATAAAGAAGACGATGCTATTCTAATTATTAAACAAGGTCTTGTTGATCATACATTAGTTGCTGATCCAGAGATTAACCTAGCGGCAACTATGATTAGATTAGCGAGGCTTTAATGACAACAAAACCTATTTACATTTATTTCCATATTCCTAAAACTGGTGGTACTAGTTTTAACTGGAAAGTAGGCTATCATTTACATAGAGAAAACGATCGTTGGCTCAAACATTTTAGTTGGGTTGACGGATATGGTGGTTCTTTTGTAGAACATAATATTCCCTTATTGCAAAATAGAACAAAAGAACAACATACACATTTAAAAATTATTTCAGGACATAGCACATACAGCCATACACACTTTTGGATGAAGGAGCCTCGTGTTCCGCATTATATGGCTCATGTTCGAGAACCTATTTCAAGATTGTTAAGTAGTTTTAACTATCGATATGGTATTGCAGAACTAAATCAAGATCCGCATATGTTTTGCAGTTCAAGTCCTGTAAGTGATACCTATGCACGTTACTACAACAGACAAGCAAGTGATTATGATACATTACTAAGTTGGAGAATTGATAATAGTGCAGAACGTAATTTACAATGTAAATGGTTAATTAAATGCTTCTATCACTTTGATGAAACAAGAGCAATGTTTAAACAGTACAGCAAGTTTGAAGGTGGTGACACATTTGCTACACACCAAGGACAATTTATTCCGCAGACTTGGCCAGATTGGATGTACAATATTCAAATGGACGACAATCTATTTGATATGCTTATCGAAGTCTTAAAAGTTAATATGTGGTGGTTAGGTACAACAGATACACTTAACGAAGATGTAAAAGACTTGTGTACACATATTGATCACGAATATGTTGAAAATATTGAGGACAGAAATAAAGCAGGTGTAAGTTATCCACAGTATTGGAATATGCAAGATGTACTTAAACAACCTGATTATGAAGAACTTGTAAAAGAAGAACGCTATGATCAAATGCTTTATGACTTTGCCAAAAACTGGCAAAGACCATTCTAGAGAGGAATAACTAATAGTATGACGTACTTAGTTAACGATAATTGTATTAAATGCAAATACACAGATTGTGTAGAAGTATGTCCGGTGGATTGTTTTTACGAAGGCGAAAATATGCTTGTAATCAATCCAAACGAATGTATCGACTGCGGAGTTTGTGAACCTGAATGTCCAGCAGATGCTATTATTACCGACAATGTTGAAGGCGCTGAAAAGTGGTTATACATTAACGAAGAGTACTCTGCTAAATGGCCTAATATTACACAGAAAAAAGATCCGCTTCCCGATGCAGAAAAAATGGAACTAGAACCAAATAAATTTGAAAGGTTTTTTTCAGAAAAACCCGGGAGTGTAGATGAAGATTCAGAGACTTAGGGCAAGTCATATATTAATTAGTCACCAGGGTGCTACAGCACAAACAAGCAATCGCCCCGAACCGGCGGCAGAACAAGAAGCAGGATTTATTATTCAAGATATAATTGAAGGTTTAATTACCTTTGAACAAGCCGCAAAAGAGCATAGTGCTTGTAGACGAAGTGCAAAGAACGGTGGTGATCTAGGTTGGTTTGATTTTCCAGGAGATATGGAACCTGAAATTGCAGGACCAGTTAGTAGAATTAATAAAGACGAAATGCTCACAATACCAATTAAAACAGAATATGGATATCATATTCTACTAAGGACAGGTTAATGGATTACTTCAAGGTACATCAAACAGAAGCAACTGAACCTTGTGATATCACTATGGTCAAGTATACTAATAGTGAAACATTAAACCCAATCCTTGAAGAAACAATTAGAAGTTATGGCGATGTTGTTGGGCATAGAAGTAATGTAAAAGCAGACATGACTGACTTTACAATGTACAACGATCCCGATTTTAAACGTATTTGCGATTTTGCTATTTTACAATGCATTAACTCTATTGAAGGGTTAGATCAACGTGGAGCACAAATGCTTCGTTTTGATATTATAGACTGTTGGGGAATGGTTTATAAAAACGAAAGCAATCACTACACTAGAGAACACGCCCACTGGCCTTCTACATATAGTTTTGTCTATTATGTAAATGCTTGTGAAAACTGTGCTCCGTTAGAATTTACAACAGCAAATTACAGTGTTAAACCTTTTAGTGGCTTAATGGTAATATTTCCAGGCAACACAAGCCACAGTGTACCAGTGCAAAATTGCACACACGATAGAGTTGCTATATCAGGAAATATTAGTGTAATAGTAAGGAAACCAGGAGAAAACAACGAATGAGTGTAAAATTAGTATCGTACTCACAGCCGGTAGAAGGACTTACGGCTGAATATTTAAAAGACACACAAGACTTAATTGCCTTTTGTGCAAGAGTTTCGAATCCTTCAAATCAAATTAATAGAGAAACATCAGAAAAACTGATCAAGTATCTAATCAAACACGCACACTGGTCTCCACTAGAAATGGTTAGTGCTTGTTTGGAAATTAATACTACACGTGATATAGCACATCAAATTGTACGACATAGAAGTTTTAGTTTTCAAGAATTCAGTCAGCGTTATGCAAACCCAGAAGAGATGGGTGATATGTTTGTTTACCGTGAAGCAAGACTACAGGATACTACTAACAGACAAAACTCGATTGCTTTAGGTACTACCCAACAAGAGATGAATCTTATTAACGATTGGGAATCGCAACAACATAAAGTTATTGAAGCGGCTAAAGAAGCCTATAACTGGGCAATTGAAAATGGCATTGCTAAAGAACAGGCTCGTGCTGTACTGCCAGAAGGTTGTACAAAAACTAGATTGTATATGAATGGTACACTACGTTCATGGGTACACTATATTGAACTACGTGGTTCTAATGGCACACAACAAGAACATATGGATATTGCTCATGCTTGTGCTAAAGTAATTGCAACAATTTTTCCATTAGCAAAGGAACTTGTTGAATGAAAATATTAATCTGTGGTTTACCAGGAAGTGGTAAGTCTACATTAGCAGAACCTTTTGCAGAACTAATTGGCGGTGTATGGTTAAATGCAGATAAAGTTAGAGAATCATACAATGATTGGGACTTTAGTCTTGAAGGCAGAATTAGGCAAGCACAACGTATGCGTTATCTAGCAGACGGTGTTGTTAAAGCAGGTAAGATTGCAGTAGCAGATTTTATTTGTCCTACTAAAAAAGCCAGAGATGAATTTGGTGCTGATTATATAGTATGGATGGATACTATTAAAGAAGGACGGTTTGAAGATACTAATAAAATGTTTGAACCTCTTTCAAAAGAAGAATACAACTATCATGTATCTGAGTGGTTTCACGATACACACGATCAACTTGTGAAAGTTGTAAAAAACTATATGGAAAAGAAAAATGTTTGATTGGCAAAAACCTACTGTTCAAATGTTAGGAAGATGGCAACCTTGGCATGACGGGCATACAGCATTATTTAAAAAAGCACTTGCTATAACAGGTCAAGTATGTATTATGATACGAGATGTTGGAGGCATTATAGGCAACGATGCTGGTGCTGGAAGAACATTTAAGCAAGATGATAATCCCTTTGATTATTCTCAAGCATTAGTTGGTATTAGAAAAGCACTTTGGGATCATGGTTACAAAGAAGATGAACACTACATTGTAATGAAAGTTCCTAATATTGTAGACATTAGTTATGGTCGTGGCGTAGGATATACATTTACAGAACACGATCTAGGAGAAGAAATACATAATATTAGTGCTACAAAGATTCGTGCTAAAATGAGAGAAGAAGGCAAATTATGAAGCAAAAGTTTATTGATGCATACATGGATGTTGCCGAACGGTTTTCGCAGTTAAGTCACGCTAAAAGACTACAAGTTGGTGCTATCGTTGTAAAGGATGATCGCATAATCTCTATTGGTTACAACGGTATGCCTAGTGGCTGGGATAATGAATGCGAAGAGATTATTGAAGTTAACGAACTAGAAGTTGAGACTAGATCAAAACCAGAAGTATTACACGCAGAATCAAATGCTATTGCTAAACTAGCAAGTTCACATGAAAGTGGTAAAAATGCCACGTTACTGTGTACTCACTCACCTTGTATTGACTGTGCTAAACTAATATATCAAAGTGGAATAGACACTGTGTACTATAAGCATAACTATCGTAGTACAGACGGAATTGAATTTTTAAATAAGTCTGGAGTAAAGACTAAACAAGTATGATAAACAGTATTAAGAATTTTTTTAGGAAAGACAAACCGGTAATTAATTTTGCTACACAAAATTGGGGTGTGCGTAAGTATGCTCCTATACAACCTGCTGGTAAGTTTATCCCAAAACAATTTCAAGATATTAGTCCCCATTTTGAAAAAGCCGAACACAATATAGACAGCAAAAAAACTATTAGAGCCTGTCCAGGAATTACTGATTATCTAAGTATGGGATTTGTTATTCCGGCTTGGTGCGATATTGAAATAACACCAACACCAGATGGTCAGCACGTTGAAACACGCTATTCAGATCCTATGTACAACGATGCATATCATCCACCGGAACAACTAAGTGGATTTATGAGCGGTAAGTTTAAAGTTCGTGGTGCTGTTAAATTAGACAATCCTTGGTTTACTTGGAACAAGCAAGGTTGGAGTACATTGTATTTGCCTATGTATTATCATAGCGAAGGACGTAACTGGGAAGCAGTACCTGGTGTTATTGATCACGACAAAGGTGCTCCACAAAGTCCTATTAATATAATGCTAAAAGAGATTAAACCCACTACTATTAAGATGGGCGAACCATTAATACAAGTAATACCTTTTAAACGACAAAGAATTACCGCAAGAACTATGGAACTTGACCAAACAATTATGAAACGTCAATGGGCAATATCCAGCCTACACAATATGACTTATGCAGGCTGGATGAAATGGGTCAAAGAAAAGAAACTCTATGTAGTTGATGCCCGTGACACCGAGTTACCCGGCGACTAAACTACATCTCCATAAATTTCTAAAACTTCCCTAACTGCTTCGTGTCGTTCAATGTCTCCCTTATCAAATTCTACGACACTTAATCTATGGGCATGACCATGCTCGTCTAAGTGCCTACAAAAATCAATCAATCCGTTATCACGTAATCTATCGGCTTGTGCTAGGTCTCCTGTTACAACCATTTTACTGTTTTCACCTATACGTGTTAATAACATCTTCATTTGATTTTGTGTAGCATTTTGCATCTCATCAGCAATAATAAAAGACTTTTTAAATGTTCGTCCACGCATATATGCTAGTGGAGATATTTCTATTACTCCTTCGTTTATCATTCCTTCAATGTCTTTTGCTGAAAAGTATTCTCGCAGTACGTCGAAAATAGGTCTTGTCCAAGGAGCCATTTTTTGCTCTAGCGTTCCCGGTAAGAATCCTAAATCTTCGTCAGCACTTACGGCTGGTCTTGTTACGATAATTTTGTCAACTGCGCCTTCTTTAAAAAGTTTTACACCAGTCTGTACAGCCAACAGAGTTTTACCTGTTCCTGCTGGCCCAATGCCAAAGACTATGTCTTTCTTCGGGTCTAACAGTTTAAGCAAATACGTTTCTTGGTTAATATTTCGTGGAAGGATTTTGACTTCTTTTTTCTTCTGAGGAAGAAAATTGTTGATTTCTACAATGTTTCCATTATAGTTATGTCTCTCGCGAGACCTTCTTTTTGCACCCATGCAGTCCTCCTTTATGGATATATAACTGTAAACTGCACACATAACACTGAACGCTATGAGTGCGTCCTACAAAAATATTTAGCCTATTGAGCAAAAACAAAACTGCATAGTTATAGATTAGATCCGGATAAATAAGTATAAGCAGATTAGGATAACACATGAAAGACGTATTAGAAGTAATCAAAAATGTCCAAGGAATTTACGAAAGCGATACTGCTTTCCAAGTTCTTAAAGACTACGAACGAGTGCTAGATGAACTAGATTTATATGTCTATAAAAACTGGGAGGACGGTGAACTAGCCGCTGGCCCTAAAATTAAAAGACATTGGGTTATTTGTTCATTTATGTGGCCACGAGATAAAATGCCAGACCCTATGGGTGGTAAACGTTTGTTAGATTACGACTGTAAAGTTACATATAAGAAAGATCATATCCTAATTCCACGTAAAATCAAAACACCGGACGATATACGTCCTGGTACTAAAAAGGGTAAACTAGATCGTAGACCTATTTGGGTTGTTGAAATTATGATGCCTAAAAAGTTAATTATGGACATCTACAGTGGTTACAACGAGATGGTAGACTTAACTACTGAAGCAGGCGTTGATCCTAATGCAACACCAGAAGCACAACCTGCGGATATGTCAGCAATGGCAGGCGGAGCAGAAGCGGCGGCACCAGAAGGAGCAATGTAATGGGTTTAAGAACAGAAGACCTAAAAGATCTAGTTGACAAAATTTTTGAAATTGATTCTTACAAATCTAAAATGGGTGACGATAAAGATATTGTTGTTTTAAGTTTTAGTACTATGAATGAAGGAAGTGCTAAAGACTTAGAAAACTTTTTAGAAAAAGGTTATCCGTTTGTTTTAGATGCAGATGCAACGTCCGGTGAACAAAGCGACGGTATGTATAAAGTTTTCGTTGAAATCGAAAGAGGAAAAGATTCCCCAATGCAAATAGCAGAAATGCTTGATGGCATTATGAAACTTTCTGGATTAGATGCAATGAAATTTAGATATTATAAAAGTTTTAAAAGTCACGATGCTACAGCAAGTAACCTAGCAGAAATGGTTCCAACAGATCATGATGCATATGATATTAGGGTTACTGAAAGTAATATGGAAAACTACAAGAACTTTTTTAATAAGAGTTATGCTGAAGAAATTGATATGATAAACGAGGATACTCTACGTATTAAAAACACCTATAAGGATCCGCTGTTTTTCAAAGTAGTCGACTTTGGTCGTACTGACAGCATAAATATCAATGAAGCATTAGATATTAATGGTTTTGCAGAAGTAATATATCTGACAAAGTATTTAGGGGATTATAACGTTACTAAATATGGTAAGAAACTAGTGCTTGAAAATAACGATTATTCATTAGTAGTGAAACGAGGTTAACAAAAATGGCAAAAGACAATTTTAAGCAGTGCTTATCAATTATACTTGAACACGAGGGCGGTTATGTAGATCACCCTAAAGATCCTGGTGGTGCAACCAACATGGGTATTACTAGACAAACTTATGAGGATTTTGTCGGTAAAGTAGTAACAAAAGAAAGAATTCAAAATCTTACAGAAACAGATGTAACACCTATCTATAAAAAGAATTACTGGAATGCAGTTCTAGCAGAAGACCTACCAAAAGGTTTAGATCTTGCTGTATTTGATATGTGTGTTAATGCTGGTAGACACAGAGCAACCAAGTTCTTACAAATGATGGTTGGTTCTAAAGTTGACGGCTGGATTGGTCCTAATACTGTTGCTAAAGCACAAGGCTATGTTGAAGCACACGGTATTAAACAAGCAATCACAGAATATTCAAAAATGCGTCAAGAGTACTATGAGTCACTAGCAACTTTTAAAACATTCGGAAACGGATGGACTAATAGAGTAAATGCTACTAAAGATAAAGCCATCGAAATGGCTGGCTAACTAAAAAGAGAAGTCAATGTTCAGTTCAATTAAGATTGCATTAGTCCTAATAATGTTAGCAGGAGCCGGAGGTGGTTTCATGTATGTGAAAACACTCAAAAGCGACCTAGCAATATCAGAGGCTAATAATGCAAAACTACAAGAAAGTGTTGCAGATCAGAAAGCAGTAATTGAGCAACAAGCAAAAGATTTTAAGGCAATTTTAGCCGCTAATAAAGAACTTGAAGAAAAGAATAAAGTTCTACAAGCGGAGTTTAGAGCCTTAGACGAACGTTTCAACAAAATTAATGGCAAGGGTGAAGTTAGAGATATTGGAAAACTTGCTATTGAAAAAGACAAAGCGGTTGAACGTGTTATTAACAACGCAACCAACAAAGCAATGAGATGTGTTGAGATTGCAATGGGTTCGCCACTAACAGAGAAAGAGAAGAATGCTACTAAGAAATCTGAAATCAATGCAGAATGTCCTAGTCTTGCTAATCCTAACTACGTTCCTTACTAGTTGTAGTACGGTACAGAAGTTAGATATTTTCAAGACCGAGGTTAAGCGTGAACATCTCAATCTCCCTAATCCAGAAACTCCTAAATTGGAGCAAATCAAATGGGTTATCATTACTTCAGATAACGCAGAAGAAGTATTTGCTAAACTAAAAGAACAAGGTAAAGATCAAGTTCTATTTGGTTTGAGCGATGATGACTATCAATTATTATCTAAAAACTTTGCACAAATCCGTGCGTACATGATTAAACAGAATGCTACGTTAGATCAGTATAGAAAGTATTATGAGAGCGACGATAGTACTACTAATAGCACTGATAGTAAGTAGTTGTTCTGCTAGATCTAATTGCACCGCACACCCTGGTGCTGATGTTGACATTAATAAGGGTGAAACAATCCAAGAAAAAGTAACTCCAAAGGGCGAAATTCGCTGTACTTTCTAATAAATACATATATAAATTAGGGGGTGCATATGTGGGAAATGATACAAAATATGGCTAGTGACAGACTGTGGATCTACACAGGTATTGCTGGTTCATTGTTTGGTGCCGCATTTTTGTTCTGGTTTAAAGACACAAGAATGGCTATATGGGCAGTGAGCAAATTTGATCGTGCTTTAGAATATCTAGCAATACGTTGGGGTTGGACATGGTTACAAAATGATCCTAACGCATGGCGTACAAAGTATCCACGTATAACTTCTAAAATCGACGAGATTGAGGCAAGACTCGTTAAACTCGAAAAGAATAGTCATCCATGCAAAGAACTTCATGAGTTTGATGTATGGCCTGAACTAGATGCTCGAATTAAAAAACTAGAGGGTAAAAAGAAATGAGTGAAGAAGTCAAAAAAACTATTAGCGACGAAGCATATACTGAATTATCAGATGCTGACCTTAACGGTGATGGACATATTAGTGCAGAAGAACTACGCATTAATCTAGAAGATAAACGCAGACGTATGGAAGATGCAGACGCTCGTAGAGATGCTATGCGTCAAATGACTTGGTTTGCATTGTTTGGTATGTTATTATATCCAGGCATGATCTTGTTTACATCAATCTTAGGGTTTGAAAGTACAGCAAAAATTATTGGTGATATTGCTCCTACATATTTTGTTGCAATTTCTGCTTTGGTTGCGGCATATTTTGGTGCTAACGCTTACGCTGACAAACAAAACAAAAAATAATCTTAATTGTTAAAACGTAATAGTCCGTACGATAAGTAATTGTATGGACTATTATGATCGCTTAGGTGTTTCTAGAAATGCCTCTGAAAAAGAAATCAAGACTGCATTCCGCAAGTTAGCGGCAAAGCACCATCCTGACAAAGGTGGTGATCATAAAAAGTTTACAGAACTTAATGAAGCATACCAAACATTAACTGACCCGCAGAAAAAACAAATGTATGATCAGTTCGGTACTGCTGATCCACAACAAGCAGGCTTTAATCCCAACGGACAAGAATTTCATTTTAACAGTGGAAATATGGAAGATATTTTTGGTGCATTTTTTGGCGGAGGCAATCCGTTTGGTGGTGGATTTAGAAGACAGCCTCAGCGTAATAGAGATGTAACTATTGCTTGTGATATTACACTAGGTGAAGTATACACAGGCAAGGGTGTTATTGCTACGTTTAGAACTAATAGTGGACGTGAACAAACAGTTAACATTGATATTCCAAAAGGAATACGTCACGGAGAAACTATACGATATCAAGGATTAGGTGATGATAGTATTCCAAATCTTCAACGTGGTAATTTAAATGTTAAAGTAAGAATACTAAAGCACCCATTATATAATGTAGACGGTAGCGATTTGCATACATCTAAAACAATCAATGTGTTCGATTTAATGCTAGGAACTGCCACAATGCTAGAGTTACCTACAGGTAGAAAAATAAGTATTACTATACCACAAGGCACACAACCAGGCACAGTAATGAGCATTTCCGGACAGGGACTCCCCGACTACAACTCCGGGTATTCAGGCAATATCTACTTACAAATAAAAGGTGAGATTCCAAAGAATCTTACAGAAGAACAATTGGATTTAATAAGGAAAATTAAATGAAATTAGTGTATCATCCAAATGAATGGTTAGACAAACAAGTCGCACCATTTGATTTTGAAAAACTAGATGCTAAACAGATTGAAAAAGACATGATTAAAATCATGGAAGATAATCAGGGTGTAGGACTTAGTGCTAATCAAGTAGGATTAGATGCACAAATTTTTGTAATGAAACCTGAAGGCAAAGATGCATTCGCTGTTATTAATCCTAAAGTAGAAGCAGTGTCAGAACAAATAATTGAAGGCGAAGAAGGCTGTTTAAGTTTTCCTGGATTATACGTTAAGGTAAAACGTGCGGCGGCTTTGGTAGCATCATATGTTGACAGTAGCAACAAAGAGTGTAAAATAGAATTTAAGGGTTGGGAAGCAAGGATCTTTCAACATGAATTTGATCATCTCAACGGTATTAATTACATTGATCGTGTTAGTAAATTAAGACTTGATATGGCTAAAAAGAAGCAACAAAAGTTAATGAAACTAATATCTCAAAAAGTTAAGGATAGTAAATTATATGGTTGAACCAAGTGACGAACTACAAGCAGTATTTGATAAATCAGTAAATGACGCTAAAAAATTAAATCATGAGTATGTAACTCTTGAGCATTTACTTTATTCAATGCTGTGTGTAGAAAACTTTTGTAATGTAATCTCTGGAGCAGGAGCAGACCCTGAGTATATCAAGAAAAATCTTGAACATTACCTAAAGAATCAATTAGAAGATATTACGTTACCTATTGGTGATGAAAATAAAAAATATAAACCAAAGAAAACTGCTACAGTAGAACGTGTTCTAAATAGAGCATTTACACAGGTATTGTTTAGCGGACGTCATCATATTGAAATAACAGATGTATTTCTAAGTATTCTTAATGAAAAGAAATCTTGGTCTTATTATCATATTCAAAAGTCTGGACTTACTAAAGAAGCATTTGCTGATTACCTTAACAGCGAAATAGAGTCTGTGTATGAAGATGAAGAAATGCGTAATCTATCACAGAAAGCGATACGCGAATACACAACTAACCTAAATGCTGAAGCAGAAAAAAATAAAATTGATCCTGTTATTGGTCGTTACGAAGAATTAGAAACT
>Ga0255768_10001678_pt1 | contig 22607 bp, 35 predicted proteins | sample 071ome_33_FD_179983 | JGI IMG/M metagenome (GOLD analysis project Ga0255768, IMG submission 179983) | Coastal salt marsh microbial communities from the Groves Creek Marsh, Skidaway Island, Georgia - 071412AT metaG (version 2) | ecosystem: Environmental > Aquatic > Marine > Intertidal zone >...
CAATCAGCCGACAGAGACACATCTCACGTCGGCAATATGATTTCGCTTATCGGCACATATGCCGACAAACGAAATGCAATCGTCAATGTAATTCATATAGAATTACTTGACGATAATGACTTGATTAAGTATCAAGCCATTTGTGACACCTACGAACGAGTCATACGTGATCTCGTTCGTATCTACAACGCCGATTCGGACAATGTCCAACTCGACGTTGAATCGTTATTGGCATTTGTAAAGTTAGGAGGTTAAATATGCCAAAAGTACACGTTGATATACAAACACAATCAATCGTGTTTGATCATAAAGAATTGCAATCGTTGATTGCTAATTCTTTGCGTGATGAAGTACAAGTACTTCCACGCTTCATCAACATCGTTGATTGTGTAATGCGTCACCCAGCCCCACATTATAAGGCTGAATTGACGTTCAATATACAAATTAATTTTGCAGATATCCGCAAAACTAATTCAGATAACTCAGAGGAGGTAGATGATGACAACTTCTAATTTGTCAAACAGAGATATCGGTTTACCACAAGGTTCGATTTCCTACGGAAATGACGAATGTGGTGAAACATGGTATTACCACGAAGACTGTGCCGACTATCCTAATGTCGACACAACATGCGACTGTGGACAATCATTGTCAGGTTATCACGAATGTGAATACAACTGTGCACTAGTGCACAGGTGTGAAAATTGTGAAAACTATGACTGCTATGTCGAAAGTGATTACCCTTCACTTTGGAATTATGGTTACAAACCATTCGGTGGTATGTACGTAGACGTAATCGACGGAGATTTCAAATGGTTACCCATTTCAAATCTCACTACTTCTAACCCCCTTGTCATGGGATTAGAACTAGAAGTCGAATATCGTAGCGGTTATGACTTTGATGACACGCTTGAGTTTCTAACACAACTCAATGCTGCATTCGGTTCAAAATACTGTACAAGTCCAGTATTTTGTATAGCAAAAGAAGACGCTACTGTTGACGTCGAATTTGTGACTGCACCATTTACGGCAGCAGCTTTCAAGAAAGCTACTACCGACCTTAAAATCGCCTTTGCTTACGCAAGAGAGCGATTCAAAGGTTTTTATGCGGGAAGTGCAGGTGCACATGTCCACATAAATAAATCAGGCTTGTCACTTACTACTGCTTACGCATGGATTCAGTTTCATTACCAGAATCCAGGTTTAATTGCAGATATAGCACAAAGATCAATCGGCGAAGACGCCGAATGGTGCTATCTGCAAAAACCTAGCCAACCTATTGCATATATTGCAAAACAAAAAGGTGGCTTTCCTAATCGTGGTGCGTTAGCAGATAGTAGCTATACAATCGAACACCGCTACTTTCGTAGCAATCTTCGATTTGAACGTATAGCTAAGAACATAGAATTCTTAGATTCTATGCAAAAGTACTTCAACACGTTGACATATCAAGATATGGCACGTGACGGTGCACATAAGCTATACGCTTATTTAGCACATGTCTCACTCATGAGACATGAGTACCCAAACTTATACGATTACTTAGTAAAGAAAGGATATATCGCATGTGTGTAATCGCACTTTCCCCAATCGGTAACAAGCTTGACGAATCAACCTTGACCGATATGTGGGATACCAATCCAGACGGTGCAGGTATTAGTTTCATAGATGAAACTAAAACCATACGCACCTACAAAACACTTGACAAAAAAGATTTTGTCAAGGTTGCTTTGTCTGTATTCGACAAGTACAGCGTATCGTCACCGATACTTGTACATTGTCGTATTGCAACTCATGGTTCTGTTTGCCTTGCAAACACTCACCCATTCAACGTTGACAATCATACAGTCATGGCACACAACGGCATAATTGACTGTGTCGAAACGCCCGACAAGTCGGACATTTCAGACACACGTATGTTCGTCAACACATGGTTACGCTACATGCGTCCTACGTGGCTTGATGACCCATACATGCTTGAATATGTCGGTGACATAATTGGTTGGAGTAAACTTGCGTTTCTCACAACCAATCCGAACCTTCGTCAACAATGGTACATTGTTAACGAAAAAGAAGGTTCGTGGTTAGACGGCACATGGTTTTCTAACACAAACCATTGTGCTGTTAGTAATAAGTTCGTCAACACTTCCTACTACACAGGACGTGGTTGGTATGACACTTATGATATGTATGATGACGATGATTACTATACTTACTCAACTATTGAGGACGGTATAGAAATCGGACTGCATGAACTCTCAGCCTATTCAGGCTTCGAGATTCAGCAGCTTAAGCGTCTCGACTATAATGACATCAAAGACTTATTTGAAAGTGAGTTCGGCGGTGTCTGCGAGTTCACTGCTACGCAGTGGAACTCTTATCTAGTTAAGCACGGTTCCAGTGCTTAACTAGTAACAAACTAAGCTGTTGCAAGATCCGACATTCGTCGGCTTGCAACAGCAAGTTTGTTTTTTTTCTTTATCTTGTAAAGTTGTTCGTACCTCACAACTTTCCGCTTATAACTCACTCACAAGTTCGTTCGTGACGTTCGTTCACAAGTTCACTCACTCATTTATTCGCTACACTTCGTTCCGCTCAGTCTCAGACACAAAAAAATACCGCAGGGGGGGATATAGCAAGGCGTAAAAGTTGGTATGCGAGTCGGCTAAACTGCGACTTTGTGTTTTGCGATTTGTGTCCAAAGAGTATTAGGACGAGTAATAAATTTATTCCAGGGTGCGTGCCATATCAAACTAAAAACCATTTCAGGTTCATAAACTTTTATTAATTTTCTAATGACAGTAGTAACTAAACTACTTCTATCTATAACCCCATGTGCTTTGTACTGTTCATCAGATATAGATAACCAATACCTAGCTTCAAGTGGTATCTTGTTCCACTCTTGAGATATTAAACCTTGCCAAGAAACGTAATCCAGTAAGGCAGGCATATCACTCTCAACATAAGTTGTGTGATTCGATACAACTAAAGGAATAGCATCAAAGTCATCATAGTTAAATACAAAGTCAGGTTCATATCTAACTATCTTTCCTTGTTGACCACCCCTTTTATAATTTACAGAACCAGGAACCCGCAACACACGTGCTGCGTCCCACGCCCCAGTGTCTGCTTTCAAATGATATGCTAGCCTTCTGTTGACTTCTTGTTGTGTAGATATTTGTATTGTGTCTTCAAGAAGCCAAATTGCTTGCCACCTGTTCCCACTTGTTTCCCAAATAAAATTAGGTTTAGGAACTATGACAAAACAATCCTCATAGTTGATATCAGTTCTATCCATATCAACATATAAAACTCCGACTTTATCTTTTGCATTGATTGCTTTTCTAGATTGGTCCGTGTGAAAAGTTAATGGTGTCCAATAGATATCCGATCCCTGTGGTTGATTACTAATAGCCTTAAGAATACTGCCATAATTACTCCAATCATAACAAGTTTCTTCCCATTTAGTACCGTTGGTTGCCAACCATACTTTACCACCACCACTGTTAGCCCAAACATGGCTCATTAATTCTATTGTTTGTTTCATTTAACTCCTAACTATGCTATTATAATCTATGTTAATTTATATAGGAGAAAAATGTCTGAGAATACTAAAAAATCTATGGCAGATTTTATGGCTCCAAAGATGCGTACCAAATGGTATGTAGATAATGATGAGTTATTTAATGAAGTCATTGATGAAACCATTGAAAATGAATATCCGATATTATACGTTGCAGAATATCTAGTCGAGCAGGGCTGTCCATTTGCACTTAAAACAATACAGAAACATGTCAAAGAAGAAATCACTAGAAGACTTTCTAAGTAAGCAAAAACAAATAGAGGAGCATAAAGCTGCTGCTAAGCAAAAGCACCCCACTGGTTTTGAACCTGGTGTATCGTATAATCCCAACACCAATACTGGATATGTAGTATCTAGACCTACTACTGACCCCAATCCCACTTTCGATTCCCTGTTGCGAGAGTGGGGTTGGAATCCAGCTGAATATGAAATCGTAGGTAACTTACATGTTCGCACATGGGATATGAATATGGGTGACGGTGTTAAAGAACAAGCCTGGTACTACAAAGCTGACATCAGAAAAAAGAACCCAGAGAAAGAAGCTGACTTAAAAAGACTTATTGCAGAAATTAAGAAACATAAACCTTATAAGAAACCTGCAGTTAAAAAAGGAGTTGGCTTTTTTTATTTTGCTAGTGACTGGCAAATGGGAAAATCTGACGGAGGTGGACCACAAGCAACTATAGATAGAGTTAAGTTAAGTCTTAATAGAACTGTTGACAGATTAAAAGAATTAAAGAAACTTGGTATTGATGTTTCTACTATCTACATAATTTCACTTGGTGATCTAATCGAAGGGGTAACAGGATTCTACCCTGGACAATCACACAAAGTACAGTTAGATAGATTAGAGCAGATAACTGTAACTCGTAGATTGTTTCTTGAAGTAGTAACTACTCTTGCAAAGCATGCACCTAAAGTTGTAGTAGGTGGTGTGCCAGGTAATCATGGTCAAAATCGTGGCAGAGATAAAAATGTTATAACATCTGAGTTAGATAATGATGACATTGGTATCCTAATTTCATCTGCTGATGCTTTATCATATGGACCATACAATCATGTCAAATTTATAATACCTGACGGTCATCATCTTACTTTAGATTGCAATGGTACTGTGATTGGATTTACTCATGGTCACCTTAGTCGTGCTGGTAGCAACCCTGGTGATAAGTTAATGAACTTTTGGAAAGGTCAAAGTTTTGGATTTCAAAGTTTAGGTGACGCTACTATTTTAGTCTCTGGTCACTATCATCACTTGCGTACTATACAAGACGGACTTAGAACTTGGTTCCAAGTTCCTTCATTAGATAAGAGTACATATTTCAAAGAACAGTATGGAACTGAAACTGTTAATAATGTTTTAACTTTTACTGTTGATAAAGACGGTTGGGATAATTTAAAATTATTATAATATCTTGACTAAAATTCTACCTGTACTAAACTTGAATCAAGTTATAAGGAGGTAGTATGCCAGAAGTATTCGATTCACTTCCAAAAAGTGTTTATGAAAAATCTGACAAAAGATCACTTGCTGAACGTATGGGATACATGGACATGATGTCTAAGTTTCCTGGCAAGTGGGTAAAGTTACTTTCTGTTAAGAAAAGCAAAAGACAGAAAATATACAATATGGCTTCTTACTTTAATAAGCAACACCCTGAGTGTGAGTTTAGAAGTATAAGCAAAGATACGACTGTCAATTTGTATGGGAGGATAAATGAATAATCTATACACAGATGATGTTTTAGATTTAGCTAAAGAAGTAGTTAAGTCTGAGACTATAGAAAACACTGAGATAGCATTTGAGATTGACGCTATGAAAGATGAAGACATAGCTATTGCTCGTATACCTATCTCAGCTGCTAAGACTGCCACTACAAAAATCAATAACTATGCTGACGTACAGTTAGCTAGAAAGATTGAAGAAAGTGGTACGTTCAAACTTAATGGCACTGTGTTTCATGTAAACAAAGGGTACAAGTACAAGACAATAGACTTGTACGGTTTCCTTAATTGGTTACTTGACGGTGCAGGTAGCGTAAGTCTGACTTCTGATTTAGCAGCAATTCTTGGTAACACATTTGTACCTAAGTTAAGAGGACTTGATGCTGTAGCTGAAAAGCGTGGCATGAGTGCAAATGTTGCAAGAGATACTTTCTTAGAGAAAGTTATTGATGATGAATCAAAACTAGCAGTCATTAATTGTGACACAGCTAGTGCTCCTAAGTGGGCAGTTAATATGAAAGACGGTGATAGAATTGAAAAATCTTAGAGACTTAGCAAAACCTTTTACCAGTCTTGTTAAAAAGGGTAAAGACGCAGGTAAGTTTGGTGACTTCGTTGAACACAGTGCAGTTAACCAAAGGTTGCTAGCTCATATAGGTCCGTTTAGTCAGAGAGTTGTAGAGATTGTGTATGACGTACACCCTCAGTTGGGTCAAGTTTGCACTGGCGTAGTCTTAGAACTCACTATGACTATTGACGGCAAGGAGGTTGTTATCCAGGAAGCTGGTGATCTAGACAATCCGTTCGGTAAAGGTAGAACTAATGGCGATAGATTAAAAATGGCTATTAGTGACGCTTTAAAAAGATGTGCTATGAGAGTAGGTCTAGGACTACATCTCTATGCACAAGATGATTATTTCCTAGACAAATTATTGGAGGATAAAAATGGTACAAGCTAAGAAAATTAGTTTAACAACTGATGATATATCAGGTAATGGTGGTGCTAATCAAATTACCCCAGGTGATTATGAAGCAACTATCGTAGAAGTAGAAGACCATGTGGCTCAAAGTGGTAACGAAGGCTGGAAGTGGACTGTGCAAGTTGGAAGACTTAAACTAAGAACTTTCACTATGTTCACTGCAAATGCAAAATGGAAACTTGTTGAGTTAATGGGTGCACTAGGGATACCTATGCAAGAAGGTGAGATTAGTTTCAATCCTCAAGACTATGTAGGTAAGCCTGTAGGTGTAGAGTTGATTGAAGATAAGAACGATACTCGTTACTTAGAAATCAACAAATTCTTCCCTGTTGGTACTAAGCCAGCAACTTCAGTTAGTGAAAGTGCTGAAAACAAGGTTGACAATTCTGAGGTACCCTTTTAAAATAAGAGTATCTAAGTTTATGGCAACCTCCTAACAAGTTGACATAATGATAAAAAAACCCTCTAGCAATAGAGGGTTTTTTGTTTTGTATATATGAAAGAGATAACTATGAATTACATCTTTTTGCGAGATTTTCTCACGACTTTTTTCTTAGCTTTCTTTTTGTTTGATAGCTTTGAACCGTACATTACTTTCCAATCTTTTTCTTTGCAAACTCTTTGACGACTACTAATGCAGCAGAAGCACCTGATAAGGCAGCTAGCTGAAAAGCATTAGCACTAACACCAACTAATGGACCCACTGTTAAAGCACCTAAAAATGCTTGAACAAATGTCCAAAGAGTTTTTTCTAATACTACTTTATATTCTTCACTCATTTAATTAGCCTTCCTAATTTTAATTTCGTTTCAATGTTCTCTAGTTTAGCAATAATTGTGTCCAGTTTCTTGTTTATAAACTGTGGGTGTACCATTTCAGGTGGACTATCGTTAGTAGCTTTTACTGGATTATTTTTATTATCAACCCACTCAGATAGTTGTGGACCAGGACAAGTTGTAGATTTAAAATCTAAATGTTTTTTTAGCTCGCCACCTATAGTTTCGTGTAATTTTTCTATAGACTTTAACGCAGCTTCACTAGCCATTGTTTTATCTTTACCACCTAACCAACACACAGAATAATAATGCCTATTGCCTTCGTTAGTTCCTTGTGATGCTGGTCTAGCATTAAGACCTCTACCTTCATATATTTGTCCAGTGTTACCAACTAAAAAACTATAAGCAATATCGTTCCAGTTTCTATCTACTTGATGTAACTTCTGAATACTTTTAAGTTGATCCATTTCTGCGTTGTTTCCTATAGCTCCTGGATAATAAGACCAATGTACAACTAGCCCTTTAACTTCACCCATAGAAGCATAAGCTCTAAATGCAGGCTTAGCACCCCATATATCTCTACTTATTATGTTCATGTTCTATACTCCCATGCTTACAATTACAAACAGTGATATAAGTACCTTTACTATTACGAACAGTATTGCAACGGTTCTTCTGTCCCATATCAATCTATCCTCCTAATTTAAAAAGCAAAGCATTAAAATTACTTTCGAGCATATCTAGCTCGCTGTTCATTTCTTCTACCATTGCGTCACAAGCATTTTGATGTGATTTGATTTCCTCTATTGAGTTAAACACCCAACCGAAAGCTGCAATCAATCCAGCAAGTAATGCACTTGTTAATTGTTTCGTATCTATCTTTAATGTAGACATTATCCCCCCATTGTAAAAGTGCCAGCAATAATAACTATTGTGGCAATTAATCCCAATACTTTATAAAATTCTGATTTGTCTAGCTTTGAATCTAGTTTTTCCTCTAGCTTGTCTAATTTTTCCAACACCATAATATTCAACTCCTTCTGTGTAAATCCGTTAGAATACTTTTCGCTGGACATTATGGTAGATCATCTTCCGACATGTAAATGTCATCACTCCAGGTATAAGCTTTATCGTAGTAGTTACGATTTTCCCAATCATAATTACTTAATCTTTTAAGAGTATAAAGAATATCTTTTAAAAAAATACCTAGTAAAAATCCTATTATGAAATCCATAAGCAGGATTATATCACGTTATTCTTCTTCTGGATTGTATAGAGTGTATTTAACTGTTAATTCTGTCAGAGGTTCTATGTTTTCATTAACCCACAAATAGTTAAAGCCTTCATATTTAATTAACTGACAGTTAGGTGTATTGCTATGGTTAATAAATCCACCTAAAGGAGTTCTTACTATCTGTGAATTGCAGTCACAAAAGATGTGAGTGATACCAAGCTTGGTATCTTTTTTGATAGGTTTTATAGCAAACAATCCTAAACCTTCTATCTTGCTAGGCATAATAGTTAAACTATTAGGTAGAGGTTTGTAATGTTGTGCCATAAGTTAAATTCATAAATTATTTTTGTATCTGTTCCAATTTTCACTCAAACTTAATAAAAATCTTTGATTATTTTGTTGATGTTCATCAAATTTAGAATTGTATTTATTTAGTTTTAATTTATATTTTTCTTTTAATTTAAATGGTTTAATCATTAATAATGGGTCTCCAGCTTTAATCATAAATTTAAATGGTTTTTCATTATTTACATCAAAATAAAATTCAAACGGGAAGTTTGTTTCGTGCCAAATATCATTTTCGACCATACCGGGTAATAATCTTATATTCCGTCTATGATGATAAAATACATCTTTAAATTCTAGTCCGTAACCTTTTGTTGTTTTAAAATAAAATGGCGAATTTAGTTTAAAAACACCAAAATTATTTATTTCATTGAGATCTAAATTATCAACTTGTTGATGATTATGTGAACTAATCCATTCAAAATTTTGTATTACTTTTCCAATTTCCATTTCCCAATAAATATAATTTTCATTTTCTTTTTTATAAAAGTAAATATCTGACCAAGCACGTAATATTATTCCATTTGTAATTTCTTCTTTTACTGCTGGACATCTTTTTATATGAAGATTATTTTTTGACCGATCTAATAATTTAAATTTATCTAAATTTTTTGTTTTTTTATACCAATCTGGTAATTGTTTATTTGCCAAAGTTGGTGGATATTTATCTAATAAAAATTCAAATTCTTTTCTTTTAGGATAAATGTCAATTTGTATCATATACAAATATTATATTAATTAATCAGTATATGTAATTGTTTCCCAAGTTTGTGTATCTTCTATCCAGTTATTTCTTTTACCAGCTTGTATATCTTCATCTGTTAAAATCGGTTCTGCAACTGGTGCAACCCATTTTAAAAGTGTTGTATCTAATGTCCAACTTTCAAATGGTTTAGGTGGAATAAAAACATCATTTATTTCATCATAAGTAAAACCAACACTAGCATAATTTCCACGAAATGCTTTTTCTTGTGTATCACTTAATGTTTTACTTTCATTAGTTAATATATAATGTTGATTGTTATAAGTGTTATATGAAGTTCTTTTACAAGTAGCATTATGAAAATTACCATAAAATTCTTCCCAAGAATTAAATTCATTCGGTAAATTTGTTGTATCATCTTCATCAATACCAGTTATTACATTAATAACAATATTGTTTTCATCTAGTAGTGCATAATGTGCCATTAGCTGAAACTCACATTTCCAGAACCAGCAGTAATAGTAGTAACATAATCACTTCCGTCTGTTGCAGTACTTATAGTCAAACCAGTTTGTGAAATAGTATAGGTATTAGGATAACGAAGTATTAAAATCCCAGAACCACCAGCACCAGCGTCTCCATTATACGGGCCTCCGCCACCACCACCTGAACCAGAATTTGCAGTTGCGGCATTTCCATTAACGTTATTTGTACCAGAACTTGGTGCATTACCGCCACCGTCTGCACCTTCACCGTTAACGCCACCGCCACCACCGCCTCGTCTTACAACCGATCCAGTAATAGAAGTTGGCACACCTGCACCACCGTCAAAACTATCAAATCCGTCTTTATTTTTCCAACCCATTGATCCAGCACCACCACCAGCAGAACTGTTACCACCGTGTGATCCGTCCATTCCCATATTTAAAGTACCAGCACCACCATTTCCTTGTGCAGCGGCACCACCACCGCCACCGCCACCGTCTTGTCCAGCACCAGAATTGTTAGATCCACCACGACCACCACCAGTTACGGAAATATTGCTAAAACTACTACTATTACCATTTGCTGGTGCGTTACCACCGCCACCACCAGAACCTATGGTTACTGCATAATTAACACCAGTTTCCAATTTAATAGGTTTATCAATAAATCCATTTCTTTCACCACCGAAATACGACAAATTTCCAGTTGCCACATCATAAGAACATTTAACACCACCGTGTCCACCACCACCGCCATTGTTAAAACCACCAGCACCACCACCAGCTATTATGTAATAATGAATTGCTGGATAAATTTCTATATTATTTTCATCTTTTAATTCGTCGTGTTCTTTTAATGAAAATACACCAGTATTAGAAGTGTAATCATTAGTAGGTTGGTTTCCTATATAGCCAAAACTCATTTTAAAACCTAACTTATTTCTAAAATACTTATAAAAGCTTCAAGATCGCTTGCAGCACTAGCCTTTAATTGTACTGCGTCGCCTGTTTCTAAAAACATTAAACTATCTCCGCATAATTCAATAGATGAGCCTGCCGGTACTTGTATAGCGTTAGCTATTTCGGCGGCTGTACTTAAATCACTATCTAAAATTTGAGCGAATATATTAGCACTATTAGTTCCGTCAACATTAGTTACTCTTATAGTTTTTACTATACCCTCTGTACTAGCAGGAGTTGTGTAAATAGAAGTATAAGAAGTACCAACATCTTGATAACCGTTTTTATATGCTTCAGCCATTTATTATTCCTTTCCTATCCTAAAGTCATAATTTTACCTGCACTAGCTCCTACGCTAACACTAGATAAAACCCCGCTAGTAGCCGTAATAGTTACACCGTCGGCTATAGCATTTACTAAATCACTTATTAATTCTTTTTTATTAGCGTTACTATCGTCGGCGTCAATAATTGCAATACTATCGTTAGCAACGTTTACCGTAGCACCAGTTAATGCGTTAAGATCTAAATTAACTGTAACTGATCCAGAAGGACCACCGCCACTTAAACCGTCACCAGCTACAACTTCTTCTATGTCACCAGCAATAGTTCCCCATTCTAGTCCGTCTGCACCAGCATTAACTTTAATTACTTGTCCAGATGTTCCTAATGAAGAAAGACCTGTTCCACCGTGGTTATAGCCCACAGTTTCAGATGCTTGAAATTCTGCTAAACCGTCTGCATCACCATTTGCATCAAACGTTGCTTTTACTGGTACTTTATCTGCCATAATTATCCTGCCCTTGTTTTAATATTGCTTGCATCTCCATTTTTAATTATAAATGGAAGTATAGTCTGATTATCTAAAGCTATCAAAGGTATTGGATTTGCTGCACCAGATGCTTTAAAAAAAGACAAACTTCTAGTAACGTCAAAGGTTACATCTTTAGCTGGTCTTAAATCAAAGAAATCAGATATTTGTTGATAAGCCATTACCACTTAACCTTATCTGCCCAATAAGCTGCTGACATTTTTCCTTTTCTAATATTTTTTGCATGTCTAGCTTTAAAACTTTTTCTTCTAGCTTTCTCTTTATCTGACTTAGGATTTTTACCTGCACCAGATACACCTTGTTGTCCAAATCTAATTAATTTTAAGTTGTGTCCTTCTTCTGCTAAAACCATATGAGATTTCTTAGGGTGACTAGGAGTTCTTTTTGGTTTATTCACACCACTAAGATTATGTTTTTTAATTAATGATTTTTTTCTAGCTGCGTGTGACATTACTTTATTTTCCTTTTTGGTAGTTTTTTAATCTTACCATTTTTTGTTCTTGCAAATCTATGAGTTTTAGTTTCCATACTAGGAATTAGTTTACCTGAATAGGTTTTATCGCCCCACTTCCAACTAACATTACCCATTATCTTTTAGTTCTCCTAGTTTTATATAACTTCTGTGATTTAGAAGAATGTTTAGAACCACTATGTGTCTCACCATTCATTTTGTGAGTAGGTCCTTTATATCTTCTACCAGTCTTTGTATACCATATCATAATTAATGTACCTGTCTTAATCTTACTATAATTGTTCCTTCTCCTGGAGAAGTTAATTGAATACCATATTGTTTAATAATTGCTTGATAGGTGTCATAAGAACCAGCATCACTACTTTCATAACCATTAAGAAACTCAATAACATTTTCTGAATCAGCTTCTTCTTGTATATTGTCAATTAAAGTAGCACCAGTGTATGACTGTCCCTGTGCATTAGCATCTTCATCAGTTACATCTAAAACTAAATCCCACTCTTTAACATATTCAGAAGGAGTAGCTCTTACAGATACTGCTCTAACAACAGGAGTCACAGAACTATCTGTAGTATTTAATTTAATTTTTAATTGAAGGTTATTAAATTTTATAGAAGAAGCATTAGTAGATATTTCATAAGTTTGATTAGTACCACCAGTTGTAGAGTAAGCAGTACCAGCAGAAGTCCATGTACCATTTTGATCCTTTTGATACAATACTTCTACAGAAGTATTAGCTGGTAATGGTTCAGTAGATAATCTAATAGATAATAATGTTTTCTCATCAGCTACTTGAAAATCATGTACAGCAGTAATTAATTCGCCTGTAGAAGCATAAGTGTTTGCAACTCTATAAGAACCACTTGAGCTAGCAGTTTTATCTTGTGTTATGAATACTCTGCCTAAAAAGTCTACAACGCTGTTTGGTTCATCTACAGAAGTAAACTCTGGACCACCAAACACAGCTCCTGTTAACAAGTCTATAGTAAACAATGTCCAGGTATCAGCAGCAGAACCAGTAGGTGCTAAAAAGAAAGTTCTATCCATACGAGTAGCATCTGTAGATAAAACTAATTTACCGTCTGTAAAATCTTCATCTTGTCTTAATAAACCAAATGAACCTAATTCTGTACCTTTAGCATAATAAATTACTCTTTCACCTACACCAGTTGTAGTAGAAGTTCCACCCATAAATAAAACACCAGCAGCATACCAAATACAGTCAACACTAAAACCAGAAAGTCTTCCAACTTCAACACCATAACCTGTACCTAATGCAGAAGTAGGTCTTATTCTAAATAAAACACTTTCACCTTGTTTAGTTCTTACACAAACAAATGCTTCATCATCACCTTTAGTAATTATTCCTTGATTGCTAAATGAATCTAATGTAGATACATTGGTTTGAAAAATTGTAGTTTTACCAGCTAAAGCACCAGATGCAACATTGTATTCAATCACTGTTAATGTATCTGTTTCTAAATGAACAGTAATTAATTTATTTCCTACCTTTACTAATGGTCTATCAAATACTGCTGATTGGTCTTCATCTTGCCATAATGTCTCTGTAGCAGCTACAGTGTAGTCATCATCAATAGCAAATCTATAAATGTCATTTGCATTTCCTTGAGGTACATAAGCATACTTTCCGTCACCGTCACCTCTAACTGCAAAATAGTCTGTATCTAATAAAGCAGTTGTATCGTTTGATGTCCAAGTAGTATTAGCTAAGTTTCCTGAATACACAGAATAGGTATCGTCCTCATGAGAAAAAAATACTAGTTTGTCATTAGCTTTAACTAATGTTCCTTTTTGAGTAATACCACTAGCTTCAACATCTTTAGCTAATCTAATACTTCCTGGAGTATGTAAAGCATCTATCTTATAACTAAGGTCATACATAGTTCCTTTTTGCTGACTCCATTTTTTTAAACCTTCACCACCAGACCAATCAGTACTTTCCCAAATTAATGAATCAGGATTTAAATCTAGCTGTTGGTCAGAGGATTGTGTAACTTGTGCGTTACTAGCATTAAGTGCAACTAGCTTAGCAGTGTAATGTGCGTCTGTAGCATTATTAGCTAGTCTGTACTTGTAATCTCCAATTTGTACATGGAAATAACCGTCAATCACGATAAGTCCTTTGTCGCCTAGTTTGTCGACTTGTGACTGTAAACCTTTCTTCTTCTTTGAGTCTCATGTTTTCTTCTTTACGAGAACGCATATATTCACTCAAGAACCACCTTGAATCAGAACTCTCTTGTCCAGGTTGAGTTACTTGTCTTGTGTCTTTAGTATCTGTAGTACTTGGTGGAACAGTTGATCCCATAAGTTTGAATACTGCACCTAAAACAACTAACTCAACTTGTCTGTCATACAAATCTGTTACGTCTGCTATTTCTTTTTTGAATGTGTAATAAAAAGTATCGCCATTTTTTAATTCACCATAATCCCACATTGTTAAACCTATACCTTGAGAAAATGGTGTAGTGTTCATATGATTGTTCATCTTCCAAGTATTAATAGTTGCTGGTTCATTGTTTCCCATAGAAGCTGTGCGTGGATAATACACAGACAATACTTCTTTGAGTCCAGTATCAGATAAAGCATAATACCAATTTGTATTACTGATAGTTCCAGAACCAGTAGCAAAAACATAGACTTCTGGATAAAGTTCATCAACAATAGCTGATATACATTATCTATTTTAGAAATTGTAAATTTAGGGTTTTTAGTGACTAAGGTTGCGTCTGTAACACTTGCAGCAGTAGTGCCGTTATATCCTCTACTAATGTGTAAATGGCTTTGTTTAGAAGTAATAAGACATTGCTCACCAGTTGTATTGAACTCAAGTATATCTCCGACTCCCCAGTTAGCCATATTAGCCACAGTGATAGTACCGTCGCCAGCACCAACGTCCCCACTGTTATCGAGTAAATCCTCATATGGTCTATTATTATAATTACTTCCGTAAAGATAATCTTTAACCCTCTGTCTAACTACTGCTTGCGTTGCCATTTATCGTTTATTCCTACTATCATAAATATTTGCTCTGTTTTTCACCATTGCTACTAGCCAATCATAGACCGTTTGTGGTGACCCGTCATATATTCTACCTTTTATTTTGTCATCTGGACATATATTAACACAACCAATATTACTTTTCCCACAACCACAACCAGGTATTCCGTCTCTTAGTGGATTAGGTCTGCTTTGATTTTTAATGTTACTGACATAATCATCAAACAATCTTTTAGCTAGCATGTGAATAACCATACCTCTTTCTGTTTTAGGTTTCTTCACAACTGGTGGTTGTTCGACTATTTTCTTATAAACATCTTGTGCAACTTTTTCTTCAAAAGCAGTTAAGGGTGAATCAAAGTCTCTTAAGTTGACTATGTCACCCTTAGCATTTCTTTCAATTCTTACTTTTTTAGCAAAAGTTCCGTCACCTAAATCTTCATCTCCTAAATCACTTGCTTTTGGTTTGATATGTTTATCTAAACCAAAAGAGTCTTCCATTAATTTAGAAGCATCTTTAGGTTCTTGTGATTTCTTTTTTTTAGACATTTGTAAATGAAGCACTTGTTGTAGCGTTCATACCAAATTTACCTGGTTCTCCTCTGAATCTGTTTCTAATTTTCTTATCGTAAGCAGCATCATACTTTGACCATTCGTCCCATAGAGTAGAATAAATTGGTTCACCTGCTTCATCAATTAATAAAACAAAACCTTTTCTTTCATATTTCTTTAAACCGATTTGATCACTTTCATCACCTGCTACGCCATTATTCACAGTGAGTTCCCAAGGTAGTTGAACGACGTTACCAGTCAACTGACCGTCAGCATCAACTTGTAATGCTTTAATTGTCTTCATGTTTTTAAAAGGTACTTTACGACCAGTGTCGTATTTACCTTGTTCATTAAACTTAAGCTCTACGCCTTCAAATAAATAAGGCTTATCTTTTTTTTCTGCTGTTACTTCAGCTTTAGGTTCAACTTCTTTTTTTGTAGCCATAACTCTCCTCGTGGTGTGTGTTGGTAGGAACACACCACAAAAAATTACCCTGCCTACCCAGGCTTCTATTAAGCGTCTGTTACAACTGCTTGTCCAGCACCGTCAATTATCTCTCCAACACCGTACATAGATGAAACTACGACAACAAAACCACGAATTGGAGCCCAACGCATGATTTCTGTTTTGGAGGACCATTTTTTAACCATACCGAGTGCGTAATCTTTAGAGAATACTGCACCTGCTCTGTCAGCTCCTGTATTTGCAGTAGGTACATTTGTGGATTGATAGAAATCAATGTTCATAAATGTTCCAAAATATCCTGCATCTTCAACTGTTCCAAGTTCGTTAGAGCCTGCTCTAACTCCTTGTCCAGTGAATACAGCACCTGAAGCGGCGTTAATAGCTGTTCTAAGGTCTGCTATTTGACGTGGGTGTAACACAGCAACGTATGGACCTGGAGCATTGTTGCTCTCTAATCCGTAAATTGCATCAAAGACGTTTGCAAGACTTAAGTCTGTTCCAGTTGATCCAACACTGTTGGAAAAACCTGAGAACAATGCACAGATGTCAACATCTAATTTTTGTGCCATAGCATTTCCGAGTTGTCTCATTTGAGCTCCTCTTGATGTGGCGATAGATGATACATCTAACACGTCTGTGATAGTTGCCATGATACCAACTTCAGATGCAGTCAATGTAACTTTAGAAGTTGTTAATTGAGTGTTGCTCAATTCACTTCCTTCAGATACAGCGGCTGCTGAAGCAGCGTCAGCTATTGGTATGTCGACAGCTTTGGAAGGCTGTCCACTAAGGTCGAATTGACTTAAAAGTGGTGGAGTCACAACTGCTGCTTGTAAAGCATCAAGAATATCGTCGTTAATGATTGCAGCATAAACTGTATCATTATAGGACGTGGTATTCGTTGGGTTACTTGTAAAGTCTGCCATTGCTCACTCTCCTTTTAATATCATTTTCTATTACTTATCGACTGTTGCCAAGAATGTTATCTTCCCTTAGTTGAACACGACCTTGTACCAGAGCTTCATGAGCAGCCGTAGGGTCACTAGCAAGTAATTTCTTGTATTCTGTCTTTGTCATTTGTGCTGTTTCAGCAGTCCCCATTTGACCTATACTGTCAGACGGTTTCTGTGCTACACCAGACAATTCTTTCATACCTTGATTACTAGCCTGATTCTTTGGTTGTGGTTTTAAATCATAAGCAGTAACAAACTCTTGAATTGCTTCAGGGGTTATTTCTGCATCAGGATTAGCTTTCACAAAAAGATCAGCATGAGTTTCTGCAAAGCCATTAGACCTAAAAGCATCTTTTGCTTGGAATTGCTTTAATTGAGCATTTACTTCAGCAAATTGATTTTCTAGTTCTTTTGTCTTTTCTTGAGATGCTTTTAAAGCTTCTCTTAAATTTGGGATTGATTCTTCTGACAAATCAGCCTCACTTCCTTCGTTATTATATGTCATTAATACTCCTCTTATGACCTACGCACTCTTAGAGGGTTCGAGTGGTTTATTTACTTGTTTTTTCTAATAACTCGAAGCTGATTTCTAAGGTTAAGTTGTTCGAGTACTAACTTAACAATCCTATTATATACAGGAAATATCAAAAGATGTAGGTATTCAAGAATTAATTTCAAGAAATATAAAGTTATCTTATACGGACCTAATGTCTCGTCTTCCTCTAAATGGTGATGCTTGTTCATTCAATATCAGTTCTTGTTTATTTTGTAGTGCTTGGTTCTCTTGATATATCCTTGAAAAAATATCTTGTATTTCTATTTCAGAGACTCCTGGTGTTTTGACTCCTAATGCTGAATTAATCAATACTTGTTCACTTAAACCATATCTTCCCATATCTATATCTTCTCTAAATCTTGCAATTTGAATTGCTGCTTGTTGTAAACTTTGTGCGATATTTTGTGATGTAATTTGTCCAGGAGTTTGTAGTGCTAATTGAATTGCACCTTCAGCATCAACACCTAAATCAAATCGTGTTGCTTGTTGTTGTATTGAACTTGCTTCATATAGATCATAAATTTCTGTAGGTGCTTTACCTTCAAAGAAATCAACAATACCTTGTGGTGTAGTTACATCAAACTGAACATCACTATCTGCATTTATAATTTCTTGAAACGCAGTTAAGAAATCAGAGTTTTTTTCTGCATTCTCAAATATTTCATAAGTCTTTTGTATATCTTGTATGGTGTAACCTTTTGTAACTGCTGCTTTAACTAAATCAGATACATCTACAGTTTCTCCATATCTTGTATTTAGTTTCACTACTTCTGAACTAAATTGATTCCAAGTATTAACAGCTTCTTCCCAGTTTTGAGTTTGTGCATATATGGTATCTATGCCAGGAAACTCGTCTTTAAATGCTTGTACTTTACTCATTTCTTTAAGTAGCCAAGTTTGAGACTTACCTTCAGCTACAGCTAAAAAGAATATATCTAATAAATCTTGATTATTTTTCACAAAGTCAGGTAAAGGTAGTTCATTCGTTCCACCAGATTCAATAACTCTAGTTACTCTTGTTGCAAAGTTATCATTAGTTCCAATAATTTCTGCAGCTGCACCACCAAAGAATCTTTCATTATTAGATTTAAAATCAGCCCAGTTAACATTTGTAACTTGAGAAGGTTTAGCACCTTCACCAAATATAGAATCTAACTCTGATTTAGATGCTAAGTAATATATTTTTCTACCAGAAGCTAATTCATATTCTATTGCATAAGTGTCACCAGTGACACCAGGATATCCAGATATCTTATACCAAGTTCCACCTTGATTATATTCAACAGGTTCAAATGGTGCTTCTGCTACACCAGGGTCTTCTTCAAACCAATTTTGCTGTAAGTATGCTTTCCAAGTATCATCTTGTCCTTGTAAATAAGGAATGCTAATTGTTTGTAACGTTCCGTCTGGATCTCTTTTAAATAATGTTTTATATAAAGTTACAGGATTAGGAGCAGGAGGAGCAGGTGCAGGAGGTTGATCATAACTATAACCATTTAGTGCAGCCCTTGCTTCATTATCAGGACTGTCAACAGTAACCGCAACTCCGTCTTTATTGTATTTAACTTTTGGATAACCAGGATATTTTGGAGGAGTTATAGTAGGTTGAGAAGTAGGAGGACCAGGTGGTTGTTCACTTCCTGCAGCACCACCTGTTGGTGGAGTTTCAGGTTTAGATGATTTAGTAAAACCTCTACCTCTAGCAGCACTTTCTTCGCCTTTAGAATTAACAGTTACATCTTCACCTCTATCGTTATATAAAGTTTTAGGATATTGTCCAGCTTCTTCCTCAGCTTTTTTTCTAGCAGCTTCTTCAGCAGCTAACCTAGCTTCATAAGCTTTTCTAATTGCTTCATCTTGAGCAGCTTTTTTAGCAGCTTCTTCAGCAGCTTTTTTAGCAGCTTCTTGAGCATCTAAATATGCTTGTTCTTCAGCATCAGGTGCTGGTCTATCATCTACACCAGCAGCTTGTGCTCGTTTTCTAGCGATTTGCTCTTGTATTTGTTTTTCTATTTCAGGGTCTTCACCAAAACCTATACTATCGAAACGAGGTTTAAATACCATTGTTATCCTTTCCTAAACAGTTTATTCAATGCTTCTGCTGATTGCTCTATTGAGTTTATAAACTTATTAGTTCTGCTTCCACTTTCACTAAACTGTGCTGCAATACCTGCTGTTTCTGCTGTACCACCTGCTGCTGCTTGTGCAGTAATAAGTTTTCCTTGTTCAGCAGGACTTGCCATTTGTGTAGCATTAGTATAAACACTAAGGTATTGTTGCTCAGTCATAGCTAAAGGTTTATTTTTATAAAGCATTTTATATCTTGCAGTATTTTTAATTGAATTATATACATAAGAATTAAAATCTGTTTTTGAACCAGGATTAGCAATCATATAATCAACATAATCTGCTGTTACTTTATTCACAAACTGAGGATTATCATCTATTAATAGTTGTGTAACCATACCTGTTGCAGTATTTTTAAGTTGATTTCTGTCATATTGTTGGTCTGGATTAGCATAATCTGGTAAAACACCAAACTGCCAATCTCTTGCTGCTAAGTTAGAAACATCTAAAACAATATCTCTAACAGTGTATCCAGCTTGTATATTTCCATTAGGGTCTAAATAACTTTGAATACCTCTCAACATATTTGGTATTAATGGAGTTAAATATGCGGTAGCTAAATAATCTGCATCTAAAATACCATTTGCATTTGCAGATTTTTTATACAAAGAATATATCTCACCAAGTATTGCATTTGCTATTGTCGGTGCACTTAATTGACTACTTAATAAAAATGGATTTCTATATGAAGAATTACCAGCTAACCTACCATATTGCCCTAACACAGCGTTAGTGTTCAAGCCTGTAGCTGGTGGAATACCAGTGTTAATTAAATCAGTTAATTCTTTATCACCTAGTGAACCTTGATAATAAGTGTCATTAAATTGTTGTAATTGGAAATCATCAACACCATTAGCAGGATTAAATAACGGTGCAACAGTATTGTTATATATCCATTGTATTTGTTCATCAATAGGAAGTGTACCGCCGTCTGTTCCAGCTGTAGGTGCTTGAACTGCATTTGGATCATCAAATGTGCTAGTTGCTAAAGAGTCTTTGAATGTTAAAGGTGTTGCTGTAAAGTTAGCACGAGCTTTTTGTCGCTCTGCAGGTGACTGAGACAAAATTGTTGTAACTGAATTTAAATTTTTATCGTATTGTGCAGTAGTATTAGAAGATAATCTTGCACCCCAATCTTCAAAGTCACCATTATTTGTTGTTCTACTTTTTCTATTTTTATAAATTTGAGAAGCAATTTCAAACTGTACTTCAATATTCGACATATATTGAACTATTGTTTGTACTTGTTCAGATGAAAGTTGAGATATGTTATTTAGATAACTTCCTTTTTCACCTTGAGAAATGACACCGTCTCTAATCATCTTGTCAAGGATTGTGTTAGCGTGTGCTAATGTTCCGCTTTCATTTTCCCAGTTAATTTGAAACAAACCAAAAGATGCTTCAAATATTCCGTCATTATTGGTATCTACATTAGATGCAACATATAAATCTTTACCTGATTCTGTATCTAATATTGACAACAAATATGGCAAAAAGTCATACTCTTGTCCTTCAACGTTAACTTTAGTTCCAATATAATCAGCAAAATATTGTTCAGCATACGCAACAAGTACGTCATCTGGAACTACTTGACTCTGTCCGTCATAAACGTCGTAATTTAAATCTACCATTTAATCCTCGTTTAAAATATATCTTTCAGTTTGTGGGTCCCATTCATTGTAATCTGGGACTATTATATCACTAAAAGGTCCTAGCTCATCACCTCTACGATAATATCTATCTGTAGGTTGAAAGTGTTCTTCAAAATAAATATATTGTCCTGTACCTGCTGGCATATTGCCGTCTATTCCACCTTCCACAAATAACCAGCCTAACTCTCTACCATAACTATCTTTACCAGCATCATTTCCAAATCTAACATCTGGAACATAGTAAAGTCTATCGCTTGAAATATCTACAAGTTCTTCTAAAAATATTTGTTGTCTTATTGCCTCTGAGGCAATATCTTCATTAGGGTGATTTAACTCATTAGCCATAATTCCAATAACTCTTAATCTCAAAGGTACAGGTTTAAATTTGTCAATAGTGATAGTGTCACCGTCAACAACGTCTAGTGGTGATACGTTCATTGTTCTAGCGTTTTTAGGTAAATCAGCACTTAACACATTAAATTGAAAGTCAATCATATTTCCGTCTGGACCTTTAACATCAAAAGAAAATACATCTGGTTCATCAAAATCTTTAGCAGTTGGAGGTAATGGTGCTCTCCACTCTAATGGTCCTGCCCAAGATTCAATGTTATCTTTCCACTGATTATTCCAGGACTGTAAGTTTGTGTCATTTGGGTTATAGTAGCTACCCCACTCAAAAGCAAAGTCCATAAATGCTCTTGCAGTATCTTCTCTTAATTCTAAGAATTTAGGGTGTTGCACTCCAAAGTCTTCATCATTAGACATAGAATATAAAATATCTAATTGATCCAAAATTGATTGGTATCTTGATTTATCAACCATATCATAATCGTCCATACCGCCACCATTAATCCAAGCATTTTGATTTTGTCTCCATATTGTAAAACTTATGTTTGGATTGTTAGTATAAGTTTCTTGATAAGGTGCAGTAAAAATATAAGATTTGTTATTTACAATATTTAGTTTTTCTTGAACTAAAGCATTGTTTAATACGTTTCCTTGTACTTGTCCATTTTTAAACAATGTATCGAATCCTAATAATTTTATAATTTCTTGAGTTGGTTTAGAGAAATCTGCTAATAAATAATAAGATTTTAAAAACTCATCTGAAGTATCAGAAGTAACTGTTAAATCAGTGCTTACTAAAGCAAAACCTTGTTTAGCACTTGATGACCAATACTCAGTG
>Ga0255768_10001681_pt1 | contig 22581 bp, 30 predicted proteins | sample 071ome_33_FD_179983 | JGI IMG/M metagenome (GOLD analysis project Ga0255768, IMG submission 179983) | Coastal salt marsh microbial communities from the Groves Creek Marsh, Skidaway Island, Georgia - 071412AT metaG (version 2) | ecosystem: Environmental > Aquatic > Marine > Intertidal zone >...
GGTGAATGGCAGGGTGTTTTCGTAAAGCCAAGTGCGGACGCTGGCAAACTTGCTGTTGACTTGTTTCAAGTCGGTGGTGAGTGTGCCCAGCGATCCCACGCGGGTCCGTACTGGCACAGTGTGATTAACCTTGCACTCGCTGGCGGCGGCATCGGATGCCACTGCTGAGTGCTTCATTGGGTCGGCGCGTCCGATACTGATGTCGAGCACCATGAAATTGTTGGCGATAGATTGTTGCATGTTCATATGTTCACTCCCTAGTGATTAGTGGTGTTGAGCAGAGCGCTCAGGCATACCTAACGCGCCGCGTTAAACGCAGTGCGGTAGGCATGGTGAAAGCTCTGGTGTTACTCGTCACGACCACGCCCTACCTGCCTCCGCTGTACCCGTTTTATTGCTTCCTGCAATCCAGCATGGTTATGCACTGCCCTTCGCAAGGGAGAGGGGGTCTCGGTGCGCTAGTGGATTAGTCAACACGGTGGTGGTGGGGGAATAGCCGCCATACCAATGCGGGGATAGTGGTATGCCTATCTGTCACCGTTCTCGCCGTCGCCTATCCCAATGGGGGTCTCTGGATCTGTTTGGGTCATCGAATGCGGTGCCGCTTGTTTGCTCAGGACGGGATGGCTTGAATCACCCCGACATGCTGGCCGCTCAGGTTAGGTAGGGTTGAGGCCCTGCATCCGTCTCGTGGGTCGTAACCGGTCGGTATGAGTGATGCCTATCCCGATGGGGGTCTGGGGCATGTCTGTGCCGACAAGCGAACGATGGGGTATTTCGGTCCTGCTGTCAACATGTATATAGGAAATAATTGTCACAATGTCACAGCCCCCAGAAACAGGTCAGACAGGTCAGGTCCGGTCAGGGAAGTCTTGGTGCCTTCTATAGCAAAAAAAATTTATGTCTCAGGTGGGGGCTGGGCATGTTGGATTTATTTGGTGTCAAGGGTTGACAGCACGGCAAATCTCTGAAAATGGGGGGTAAGTGCTTGATATTGCTGGAGAAAACTATTTTCACTGTTAATTCATCCAGTATGTAAGTGATTGATTTAGAAGGAAAAGCGCCTGTGAGCGATTTTAAGGCCCTACCCCATGCCACGGCATAGGGTTAGTCAGAAAGCCCTCAGAACGCGATTGAGGGCCTCTGAGCGGCAAGTGCGATTTGTCAAGCATTTTTTGCATTTATTTTCATTCGGTTTGACCTTCCGGTATGATCGCCCCGTTGCTACTGACAAGTGAGAGGCAGACATGGGCAAGACAAGAGACGGGCTGACAGCCAAGCAAATGCACTTTGCACGGTGCGTGGCATCAGGCATGCCGCAGGCTGAGGCGTATCGGGAAGCGTATGACGTGACAGCAGTGGGGAAGACCGCAACGCATCGGGAGGCGGCAAGTCGATTGATGGCGAGGGATGACATCAAGGCAAGGGTGGATGCGCTGATAGCGCAGAGGGAGCGGTCGATACTAGCCTCCTCGCTCTCAGACAGAGAAAGAGTCCTGAGCAAGTTGCGCCAATGGACTGACAATGCACAGCCGGCAGACGGCAACAAGATCAGAGCGGCAGAGCTGTTGGGCAAGTCGGTCGGGCTTTTCCGAGACGTGATCGAGACCAGCGAGAGCAGGACCAGCGAGGAGTTGCTTGCCGAGCTGGAAACCATGCTGGAGTCGGTCGCAGATGATGCCGAAACGCCAGACGAATCCGAGCAAATCGCCCAGCCATCCATCATGCACTAGCCGACCCCCACCCCCCCTGACAGAGCGCGGGTACCTGCATCGTATATACATAGTATTCCACGCAAATAATCACCTAGTTTTGCTCTGTCTAACCACTAACATGTCTATTTGTCGAGGATTTTTCTAAAAAATAGGCGTGTTTTTGGCATAGGGGGGGTATATTTCTGGAAAAATTGGCAAGAAAAAGGGGTCAGGAGTCCCACCCCACCCCATTATTTTTCACAATTTGCCAAAAATTACCAAAAAAACCCTGTCTTACTGTAGACATGTTCTTGTCAAGGGGGTATGATCTCTAAAATCTGGAGATTTCTCTATCTAGGACAGTCCTAGTACTAGGAATGTACTAGATCTGTTTCTGTTCTAGTCCTTAGAACGGTTCTACTTAGTAAAGAAACACCTGTTTCTGTTCTATTTTTTTTATTTTTAGTATTTAAGCAAATCTAGACCAGCCTAGACTTGTCTAAGGACTGGGGAAGGGGAACCTATGCCTAGAGATTACAGTTCGATTTCTAGGTTTGGTCTCACCGAGCCGTTTAACCTACAGGTGGCGCGTGGTCAGATTGCTTACCATGAGTCCATTTACAAGTTTGGTAACAACCCGGAGGTTGCAGACTCGGTAGAAACCGTTTGGCCTCAAGGCGGTTTGTATTCATACCTGTCTGCGGCGACCGTGTTGAAGGTTTCTAGTAGCTCTACCAACGATACCTCAGCGGGGACCGGCGCCAGAACCGTTGAATTGTTCGGGTTGGATGGCGATTACAACGAAATATCCGAGGTTGTGACCTTAAGCGGTCAAACAGAAGTAAATACCACCCAGTCTTATTTGCGGATAAACAGAATGATTGTTCGCTCTGCGGGTTCGGGTGGCGCAAATGCGGGAATCATTTACGCAGGCACAGGCACTGTTACCACGGGCGTCCCGGCAAACATTTATGCCACGATCAACGGCGATGGTACAAACCAGACCCTGATGGCGCTATGGACTATTCCGGCAGGCTACACGGGTTACTTGATGCAGTATGACGTGTCCAACGGCACAACCTCAAACACGCCTGCTGTATGCACGTTGTTGCTTGTTGCGAGGCCGTATGGCGAGGTTTTCCAGACCAAGGATATTAAGTCGCTAACCACAGGAATGCACATCGAAAACAGCTTGGTTATCCCTGTAGAATTTGCAGAAAAAACCGACATTGAGGTGCGGGCAATATCTTCCTCGGCAAGTGTCACATTTGATATATCTTCCGCGTTTGAGATGCTCTACATCAAGAACACTGACTAGGATGTTTAACGCATGAACCCATATTTAAACGGTATTATGGCCCTGAGCCAGCTCACGCCAGAGCAGTTTGATACCGGAATGCAGAGGTTCCAGCAGATTCAGGGCATGCAACCGCAAGGGCTGAGCGCGCTTCAGGCAAGGCAGAGCGGCCTTACCGCAAATATGGCAGGCGGTCAAAGTCAGCTTGGTCAACTTAGCCCTGATTTCCTACAAAAGTCGCAGGAAAGAGAACAGCGAATAGCTAATGCAGTGCCTACTGGCTTTGTTGCAGATAACGTTCTTAATCCGGGGCAAATGATAGGGCAAGCTATGCGAACAGCAGAGGGTTATACCAACCCGCAGACAGGCGAAAAGATTTTTATATCAACCTACGGCGATAACGTAGGTGAGATAACCCACAGAATAGCGGCACCAGAGGGCTATCAACCCCGATCATCACAGCCAACAATGTCCCCCTTCTCAAACACGCAGGGGAGCTTTGGCACGGGCGCTATGCCCTATACCCAGCCCTATTATCAGAGATCATTCAACCCCTATGCCGGCGGCTATGGCATGGGCTTTGGCGGAGGCATGCCGTCCTATGGGGGTTTTGGCGGCGGTCAGCAGATGTACGGCGGCTTTGGCGGCGGCAAGGGAGGCGGTAGGCCATCCTATGGCGGCGGTAAGGGCGGAAGAGGCTATTAATGCGGCGTAACTACCGCAAGGAATACGACAACTACCATTCCAAGCCAAAGCAGAAGAAAAACCGCGCCAAAAGAAACGCGGCTCGTGATGCAATGGAAGATGCGGGAAAGGTTACCAAGGGTGACGGCAAGGATGTCGCCCACAAGAAGCCCTTAGCAAAGGGTGGCTCAAACGAGAAAAGCAATCTAAAGGTGGCTTCTCGCTCAAAAAACCGATCATTCCCTCGCACCAAGAAAGCAAGGATGGCCTGATGCAGTGTAGTTGCGGTGGACCTACCGAAGACAGGAAGGTTGTCAGGAAAAAACGCGTCGTAAGCGAGTACGCACGGTGCGAGAGCTGTGGAAGAGTCCACGTCTGGTGGAGCACCGATGTCAGAACTAATAACGCCGGAGATCGCAAAGCGACTTAAAGGCGCAGGCCCAGAGGCAAAACTCAAGGCGGCAGAGCTTCTTGATCAAATCAAGCAAGCCAAAAAGAAAGAAGACGCACAAAAGACCTTCATGGGCTTCGTCAAGTATATGTGGCCGGCGTTCATTGAGGGGCGCCACCACAAGATCATGGCGGAGGCGTTTGAAAAGATCGCACGGGGCGAGTTAAAGCGTTTGATCATCAATATGCCGCCTCGACACACCAAGTCTGAGTTTGCTTCTTATTTGTTGCCAGCATGGTTTTTAGGCCAATACCCGGCAAAAAAGATCATCCAGACAGCCCATACCGCAGAATTGTCGGTGGGTTTTGGTCGTAAAGTGCGGAACCTTGTGGACTCGGAGGACTTCAAAGCGGTCTTTCCCAGTCTACAGCTCAGGGCGGACTCAAAGGCGGCGGGGCGCTGGAGCACCAATAAAAGCGGAGAATACTTCGCAATCGGTGTCGGCGGTGCCGTAACAGGTAAAGGCGCCGACCTTCTGATTATTGATGACCCGCATTCAGAGCAGGAGGGTCAGTCAGGAGACCCTTCGGTCTTCGACAGAACCTATGACTGGTACACATCCGGTCCCCGACAGCGTCTACAGCCGGGAGGCGCTATCGTAGTGGTGATGACCCGTTGGCACATGCGGGATCTGACCGGCAAGATTATTAAATCCTCTACTCAACGCGCAGGCAGTGATGAGTGGGAGGTCATTGAGTTTCCGGCAATCATGCCTTCAGGGAAGCCCCTGTGGCCTGAGTTCTGGAGTCAAACAGAGCTAGAGGCTCTGCGTAGCGAACTTCCATCGTCTAAATGGAATGCACAGTACCAGCAAAACCCAACGTCCGAAGAGGGCGCACTTATCAAGCGAGAATGGTGGCAGGTCTGGGACAAGGATCGCCCGCCCCCGTGTGAATTTATTATTCAATCGTGGGACACCGCGTTTCTGAAAACGCAAAGATCAGACTATTCAGCTTGCACAACGTGGGGCGTGTTCTACACACCCGACGAAGATGGGGTTACCAAGCCCAATATCATCCTACTGGATGCTTACAAAGAACGTCTGGAGTTTCCTGAACTCAAGCGCAAAGCCTATGAGTTTTGGGCTGAGATGCAACCGGACGCATTTATAGTGGAGGCTAAAGCGGCAGGGATGCCATTAATTTTTGAGCTACGGGCGATGGGAATTCCGGTATCGGAATACACCCCGTCCCGTGGTAACGACAAGATAGCAAGGGTGAACGCTGTTGCTGACTTGTTTGCTTCTGGCGTCGTTTGGGCGCCGGAGACCCGATTCGCGGAAGAGGTGGTACAGGAGTTTGCGGCTTTCCCCTCGGGGGAGCACGATGACTTGGTTGACTCTTCCACGCAGGCGTTACTCAGATTCCGTCAGGGAGGGTTTCTCTCTCTCCACACTGACGAAGAAGATGAGTACGTTGACCACGGTAGGAGGGGAGACTACTACTAATGACCGCGACAAGCGCAGAGGTTAATGCTTGGCACGGCAAGGTTGACGCCATAGAGCGTTGGCTGAGGCCGCTATTCCGCAAATACTCCAGTCTGGGCGGACCCGCTTACTTTAATACCAAAGACTTTCCAGTAGCAAAGAAACTGGAAGAAAATCATGGTGTTATAAGAGCTGAGTTCGACAGGGCTAGGGCTAGAATGGATGAGTTTCCCTTGTTTCAGGATATTAGCCCTGAGCAGGTATACATATCCAACGACGACAAGTGGAAGATGTTTTTCTTGAAGGCGAACAATATCCGCTTTGAGAAAAACTGCGAACAGTTTCCAGAAACCATGAAGGTCGTGGACAGCGACCCAAGTATTGTTTCTGTTTATTTTTCCATACTGGAATCAAATAAGATGCTGGTTCCCCATGAGGGACCGTGGTCTGGCGTGCTGAGAATGCACCTTGGCGTGGATATCCCCACGGACGGCAAGGGCTGTACCCTTTCGGTTCAGGGCGAACAGTATCGCTGGAAGGACGGTGAGGTTGTTGTCTTTGACGACACCTATGAGCATTTTGCGATAAACCTGACAGATCACCCAAGGGTGGTGCTGTTTATGGATTATATGCGGCCTTTGCCTTGGCCGCTCCATATTCTTAACAAGTTCTGTATATACATTGGTAGATACTTCCCGTACTACAAAGTCCCTCTGCAACGGCATAAAGAGTGGGAGAGCAGGTTTTACGGGGAGAAAGGCTAGTGGCTTTTTTGCAGAGCAACATCCCGCACTTCAAGTGCTGGGTGCGGCGTGAATACACGCACAACCACCAGAAGTATCACGGTGAGTTTCTTCATGCAATGGCGATTGCGGTTACCACAATGCCATGTCGATGCCTGAGCTTTCAGGTCATCTTTACTGGCGCAGAAACCTATGACACCGACGAGCCTAATGTGCATGGCGGCGCAATGTGGGCGCGGATGCCGATAACGGCGCTGGTTGGCGACACTCCATTTGAGGAATGGCCGGAACCAATGCCGGTATACGCGGCACAGCCTTGGGACTGCTCTTCTCGCGAGCACGCTGTGTATGTCCTTGAGCGGGCGACACCGTGCCCTTGGCTGGCAAAGATTGATGGCGAGTTTTATCCCGCCAAGTACATGTTCACGGTGGACTACACCGACAGCGAAATCGCGGACGATCCTGCACAGCACAAGCAGAGCCATGTGATGGAGTTGTTAGATGCAGGCCGGTGGACAGGAAACATAGTGGCCTTGCCAAACAACCGCGTCAGGGTGACACACCCAGCGTGGTTCTCGACAGGCGAAGGCGCACCAGATTTTAGGCCGTCTCAGCATATCCATTACTCCAAATCGGATTTGGATTACACGCTGGACGTAAACAGAGTATTCGACAACCTATACGCAGGTAACGGTCATGATGAAGAAAACCTCTAAGATGTACGCCGGTGGCGGCAAGATCAAAGCCAAGAAGCATGCTGACGGCGGCGCAGTTATTGCTGAGATACCGAAGGGCTTGGGGCCAAAGCACAACGCCACTTTGAGCAGGACCATAAACAAAGTCGCCCTAGCTAATCAAGAGCCGGGAGGCGCCTCACGGGGTCTTGTCAGTAGACCGTCAGTGTCTATAGAGGAAAAAGCACCCAAATCCAGCATCAAGCCGAAAAAAGATCCCGGCAAGATGAAGGGTGGCGGAAAGGTCAAGGACTCTAAGACGGGGGAGATGAGGCCCGCGTTCTTGGTGGATCAGAATGGCATGAAAATGGGCGGTGTCACAGTGCCCAATACCAAGGGCTACTTCAAAGGCGGCAAGATTAAGTAATGGCCATTGATCGGGCAATGATGCCCTTGGCTGAGGAGCCGGAAGCGTCTGCGCTGGAGATTGTCATAGAAGACCCCGAGTCCGTGGGTATTTATGATGAGGAAGGCGGCGTACTAATAGACTTAGACCCAGACGCGGGGGAGCTTTTAGGCGCCAAGCATGACTCCAACCTCGTTGAGTTCTTGTCGGATCAAGATCTTCAGCTTCTTGCCGGCGAGCTGGTCGCCTCCTTTGAGGCCGACCGGAATAGCCGCGCAGACTGGGAAGACTCCTATGTTCGCGGGCTAGACCTGCTTGGACTCAAATTTGAAGACAGATCAACCCCGTGGGAGGGCGCCTGTGGCGTATTCCATCCCATGCTGTCTGAGGCGGTAATCCGCTTTCAGGCCCAGACGATACAAGAGATATACCCTGCAAGTGGACCGGTCAAGACGACCATTGTCGGAAAAATCAACGACGAAAAAACCCAACAGGCCCACAGGGTTCAGAATTACCTGAACTATTTGATTACCCAGCGCATGACTGAGTATCGCACTGAGACAGAAAAGCTACTGTTCTCATTGCCCATCGCTGGATCAGCTTTCCGCAAAGTCTACTACGACCCGAATATGGGGCGTCCGTGCGCGATGTTTGTGCCGGCAGAAGACTTTGTTGTGAGTTATGGGGCCTCTGACCTGTCAACTTGCGAACGCGCCACTCATGTGATGAAGCGGAGCGCGAACGAGATTCGTAAGTTGCAGGTGGCAGGTTTTTATGCCGACGTTGACCTGCCGCCCCCCTCTCCTGACATATCAGAAATACAGCAAAAGTATGACAGGCTGACTGGGGACTCTGATAATTACGAGTATGACAACCGGCACACCTTGCTGGAAATGCAGGTCAACATTGACCTGATCGGATTTGAAGACACGGACAAAGGCGTTCCCACGGGGATTGCTTTGCCTTACATCGTTACGATTGACAAGTCATCAAGAACGATACTGTCGATCCGGCGCAACTGGTACGAAGACGACCCGTTAAAAATGCAACGGGAGCACTACGTTCACTACCAGTATCTGCCGGGGCTAGGGTTCTATGGGTTTGGCCTTGTCCACATGATCGGCGGCTTGTCCAAGTCTGCGACCGCAATACTTAGACAATTAGTGGACGCGGGAACTCTTTCCAACCTTCCGGGCGGTCTCAAGTCTCGCGGCCTTAGGATTAAGGGCGACGACACTCCGATTATGCCCGGAGAGTTCAGAGATGTTGACGTTCCCGGCGGCGCCATTAGGGACAATATCGCATTCCTGCCCTACAAAGAGCCGAGCGGTGTTCTTTATCAGCTACTTGGTGACATCGTGCAGGAAGGCCGCAGGTTTGCTTCTGCGGCTGATGTAAAGGCTTCTGACATCAACGGCGAGGCCCCCGTAGGCACCACGCTGGCTGTGCTTGAGCGCGAGATGAAGGTGCTAAGCGCGGTCCAGAGTCGTGTTCATGCCGCTGTGTCAAAGGAGCTAAAGATACTGGCCGAGCTGGTCCGTGACTATGGCCCTGAGGTTTACCCCTACGAGCCAGATGAAGATCCGGTTGTCAAGGCCGATTTTGATGACCGTGTGGACATCATCCCGGTCAGCGACCCCAATGCGGGCACGATGGCGCAGAGAATTATGCAGTATCAGGCGGCACTGCAACTTGCCTCTCAGGCGCCGCAGATGTACGACCTGCCCCTGCTTCATAGGCAAATGCTGGACGTTCTGGGTATTCAGGATGCAGACAAGATTATTCCGCTTGAGGATGACATTAAGCCGACCGATCCGGTCAGTGAAAATATGAACATCCTGAACGGAGAGCCTGTGAAGGCATTTATTTATCAAGACCATGAGGCCCACATACAGGTCCACATGGCGTTGACGGAAAACCCTGAAGTGATGGAGCTGATGTCGAAAAGCCCCACCGCTCAAGCGGCTCAGGCCGCGATGGCGGCGCACGTTTCAGAGCACGTTGCTTTTGCTTATCGGCAGAGGATCGAAAAGGAGCTGGGCGTAGAGCTACCTGCTCCGGGTGAGCCGTTGCCAGAAGATATTGAATACCGCCTCTCTCGTCTGGTCGCCCCTGCGGCGGCTCAGGTCACGGGCAAGGCGCAACAGCAGGCTCAGGCCGAAAAGAATGCTCAACAGCAACAAGACCCCGTCATCCAGATGCAACAGAAAGAGTTGCAGATCAAGGAAGGCGAGGCAATGGCCAAGGTGCAGACCGAAATGGCCAAGATCCAAGCAGACTTGCAGAAAGCGCAAGGCAAGGCCGCGCTGGATATGGAAAAGCTCCAGACTCAAGAGCGCATTGAGGCGGCGAAGATTGCCGCCAAGATGGACTCCGTGAAAGACAACAATCGCTCCAGAGAGGAGGTTGCTGGCTTTCAAGCAGGCTTCGACATCGTAAGGGACTTATTGGATGACGACAAACCGGGCAAGTAACAACCTGCTGTCCGCACTACAAAACCAGTATCGCAATCACATGAATGAGATTACTGATCACATCGCCACGGGCGGGTGCAAGGACATGAACGATTACTCTAAATGCGTAGGCATTATCGAAGGACTGGCCTATGCAGAGCGAGAGCTACTCGATCTAAATCAAAGAATAGATCGTGAATAAATTCACCGCATGATGCGGTGCTGGGCGACTCCGAACGCCAATTTTCGGTGCGTGGAAATGATGACTTATGGAAGAGCCACAAAAGGCAAGCCAGCTCCCTGACCCCAAGGGATACAAACTACTTATCGCATTGCCAGAGCCTGACGAAAAAACGGAGGGCGGAATCATTAAAGCAAAGCAGACGATGCAGGTCGAGGAGATCGGCTCTATTTGCGGCTTTGTTTTAAAGATGGGGCCGGATGCTTATCAGGACGAAAAAAGATTTCCCAATGGTCCCTACTGTTCAGAGGGCGACTGGGTGCTCATGCGTTCGTATAGCGGCACCAGATTTAAGATTCATGGTAAGGAGTTTCGTTTAATTAACGATGACAGCGTTGAGGCTGTTGTCGAAGATCCTAGAGGGGTTGAAAAAGCATGAGCGAAGAACAGGTAGAAACAGGGGAAGGCATGTCCGCTGAGGACAAGTTTTTTGGCGTCAAGGCGACTTTTACTAAAGGGCAAAAGCCGGAAGCAGTGGATCTTGAGGTGGTGGATGATAGGCCACCCGAAGACCAGCGACCTGCCTCAAAGTCAAAAAACGCTTCCAGTGAGGACGACGAAGAGCTTCAGGGCTACAGCGATAAAGTCAAAAAGCGCATCAACAAGTTGCGTTACGAGCAACATGAGGAGCGCAGGCGACGAGAAGATGCTGAGCGCATGCGTGAGGAGGCTATCCGCGTTGCCCAGCAGTTGACGGAAGACAATCGTCAACTTCAAAGCATCTTGCGCCAAGGTGAAGGCGCTCTTCTTGGTCAGACCAAGAGCAGAGCTGAGATCGCGCTTCAGCAGGCAGAATCCATGTTGCGCCAAGCGGTAGAGGAGGGCAACACTGACAAGCAGATTGAGGCTCAAAAGCTACTAAACAGAGCGCAGTTTGACTTGGACGGTGTGTCACAGCGCCTAACCCAGTACGAAGGCGAGCGGCAAAGAGTGCAGAGAGCACCGCAACCGCAACCGCAACCGCAACCGCAACCGCAACCGCAGGCGCAACAGCCAGCGCCACGACCCAGAAAGCCCAGCGAAAGGGCGATGAGCTGGGCAAGCGAAAATACTTGGTTCCAGTCAGAGGACCACCCAGAAATGACGGCCTATGCTTTCGGCGTTCACCAGAAAATGGTTACGCAGGAAGGCATTGATCCTGAGTCTGACGAGTATTACGAGGAGCTGGACAAGCGCGTCCAGACCAAGTTTCCAGAATACTTCGGAGAGGTAGAAAGTGGCTCGACAGATACATCTGTCTCCTCGACCTCCCGAAGCCCCTCCGTGGTGGTGGCGCCGTCCGAAAGGAATAATGGTGCCAAACCACGCAAAGTGAGGTTGAGCCGCACCCAAGTCGCTCTCGCAAAGCGCCTTGGTTTAACCGTCGAACAATATGCCAATCAACTGTTCAAGGAGAACTGATCATGGCTGAAGAGCGCACACAGCGGGCAAACGAGGCCCGAGAAGTTGAACAACGACCGTCTGATTCGTGGTTGCCAGCCTCTGTACTACCAAACCCAGCTCCGCAAGACGGATGGGTATTCCGGTGGGTACGCACTAGCACATTAGGGCACGCAGACAACACGAATGTTTCTCAGAAGTTTAGAGAGGGCTGGGTTCCTGTTAAGGCAGAAGACCATCCTGAACTAGAGGTCATGTCTGATATTGACTCGCGATTCACGGGCAACATCGAAATCGGCGGCTTGCTTCTTTGCAAGGCACCAGCCGACAAGATGAAGGGCCGCGAAGAGCACTTCCAGAGAATGGCTTCAAGCCAGATGGAGTCTGTTGACAACAACTTCCTCAAGCAAAACGACCCCCGAATGCCCGTTCTGAACCCAGAGCGGTCCACTCGGACAACCTTTGGTCGAAGCTGACTCTCTCGGGAGCGGCTTCGTTAGCTATCCTTTAAGGAGAAAGTAATGGCTACTTCAGCTACTCCAATGGGGGCCGAACCTGTAGGCACGCTTAGTGCTTCTGGTTCGTTCACCGGAAAAGTACGCCATATTAAGATTGCCTCAGGCTATGCTACGGGCATCTTTTATGGTGATTTTGTAAAGCTGGTTTCGTCTGGAACGGTAGAAAAGGCGGCAGTTACGACTGCGGCTGTTGCGGGTACGGTTGGCATTTTTGTCGGCTGTGCTTACACCGATCCAAACACCAACCAGAAGACGTTCAGCCAACAGTGGCCTGCCTCTACGGTAGCCTCTGACGCGGTTGCCTACGTCGTTGACGATCCCAAGCTCCTGTTCCAAATGCAGGGTGATGGATCTATTGCTCAGACTGGTCTGGGTAACAACGTCCAAGCAATCAGCACTGCTGGATCAACCGCTATCGGACGAAGCAAGAATGCTTTGGACGCCAGCTCAATCGCAACAACCAACACGTTCCCGCTTCGTATCATCGACTTTGTGGACGGTCCCGAGAGTGCGGTAGGTGATTCCTTCACCGACTGCGTCGTGACCTATTTGCCGCTCAGCCATGCCTACGAAACGGCACTTGGCGTTTAAGGAGGTCTGAGAAATGGCTATTTCACGCGCACAAATGCTGAAAGAACTGCTCCCCGGACTGAACGCTTTGTTTGGTTTGGAGTATGAGCGGTACGACGATGAGCACACGATGATTTACGAAACTGAATCATCTGAGCGCTCATTTGAAGAAGAAGTGAAGCTGTCTGGATTCGGTGCGGCACCGGTCAAAGCTGAAGGCGCGGCCATCAGCTACGACTCTGCACAAGAGTCTTTCACTGCTCGCTATAACCACGAAACCATCGCCCTTGGCTTCTCAATCACCGAGGAAGCTATGGAAGATAACCTGTATGACTCTTTGTCTGCTCGTTATACCAAGGCGCTGGCTCGGGCTATGGCTCACACCAAGCAGGTTAAAGCGGCCAACCCGCTTAACGACGGCTTTACGTCTTACAACTCTGGTGACGGCGTAACGCTGTTCAGCACATCTCACCCGCTGGTAAACGGTGGCACCAACTCCAACCGCCCCACCACTGCGGCTGACCTGAATGAGACCTCGCTGGAAGATGCTGTGATTAACATCGCCGCATTTACCGATGAGCGTGGTCTGCTGATCGCGGCACGTCCTCGTCGTCTGATCGTTCCACCCGCGCTTCAGTTTGTAGCAACTCGCTTGCTTGAGACTGAGGGTCGAGTTGGCACGGCTGACAACGACATCAACGCCCTTCGCAACAACGGCTCGATTCCGGAAGGTTACTCAGTCAACCACTTCCTGACTGACACCAACGCCTTCTTCATCATCACCGATGTACCGAACGGCATGAAGCACTTCCAGCGTACTGCGCTGGAGACTTCAATGGACGGCGACTTTGATACCGGCAACGTCCGATACAAGGCTCGCGAGCGATACAGCTTCGGCGTATCCGATCCTCTGGGAATCTACGGCTCGCCCGGAACTTCCTAATAGCACGGGGGCTTCGGCCCCCTTTTATTCCTGACTAATTGTTCCACATGGAACATTAGACCCACCCAGACAGGAGACTCACATGGGTACTACTACTTTTTCCGGGCCTATTAAGGCCGGAACCATCAAAGACACCACCGGTACTACAGTCGGAACCGACAAGGCTAACGTCGGCTTTGTGCTTATGGCGCAAAGCGCCAACGTCGTTTTTGGCGACGATGGCACCGAGACGGTTGTTGCCACTGTTCCTGCGAATAGCCAGCTTTGGCAGGTCAGCGTGGATGTCACTACCGCTTTTGACGCGGCCACCACTAACACGTTTGACATTGGTGACGGCACTACTGCTGACAAGTACGCTGACGCGCTAGATGTTAGCTCTGCGGCAAGATTGCTTGCCACATCTGACGTGAGCCAGCTTGGTAACTTGGTTGACATTGGTACGACGGATGTTGACGTAACCGTTACCTACAACCAGACAGGCACTGCCGCTACGGCTGGCGCCGCAACGGTTACCGTTCTGTACCTCCAAAACAGAAACCTTTCTTAATTAGCTCGGGGGCGTAAGCCCCCTTTTTGGAGGACAAAATGGCTGACACAGTTACCAGTCAGACAATAGAAGACGGCCCCCGCACCGCAATCTTTGCGTTCACCAACGTCAGCGACGGCACAGGCGAATCTGCTGTGACCAAGATCGACGTGTCCGCTCTCTCCAATAACCCCGTTGATAATGGCGCATGTACCAGCGTGAATATTGAGCGCGTTTGGTATTCAACCATTGGCATGGGTGTTGAGATTTTGTTTGACGCGACGGCAGACGTTTTAGCTTGGGAGCTTCCTGCTGACTACTCAGACTCACTGGACTTTTCCTCATTTACGGGCATCCGCAACAATGCTGGATCCGGTAAGACGGGTGACATTAAGTTTACGACCGTAGGTCACACTAATGGCGACTCTTATACAATCGTCCTGCAAGTAAAAAAGAACTACGGCTAATGCGGCTGTATTACAAGAAGGGCGGCAAAACAAAGTCGAAGGTAAATGAAGCTGGAAACTACACTAAGCCCTCTTTACGGAAGCGGCTATTTAACAAAATCAAAGCTGGGGGAAAAGGCGGTAAGCCGGGGCAGTGGTCCGCAAGAAAGGCCCAAATGCTCGCAAAGCAGTACAAAGAGGCTGGCGGAGGCTACAAGGACTAATGGCGCTCAAAAAACCGCAAAAGTCACTCAAGAAGTGGACAAAGCAGAAGTGGCGCACAAAGTCCGGCAAGCCGAGCACCCAAGGCTCGAAAGCGACGGGCGAAAGGTATTTGCCTGAAAAAGCGATTAAGTCTTTGTCTTCTAGCGAGTATGCCGCCACTACCCGGAAGAAGCGTGCAGATACCAAGAAAGGCAAACAGCACTCTCAGCAACCCAAGAAGGTTGCCAAAAAGACGGCGAGGCATAGGAAGTAATGCGACAGTATTACAGCAAGGGCGGTCGAGTCGATAAAAAAGCGATGTCCTGCAATAAGCCAAAGCGGACGCCAAATCATCCGAAAAAGTCGCACATCGTAAAGGCATGTGAAGGCGGCAAGGAAAAGGTGATCCGCTTTGGCCAGCAGGGCGTCAAGACCAATCAGACGGTTGGTCAGCGCAAGGCGTTTAAGTCGCGTCATGCCAAGAACATAAAAAAGGGAAAGATGTCTGCGGCCTACTGGGCGGACAAGGTTAAATGGTCGCCCAGCAAGACCAAGTCTCAATCCAAGAAATGGAAGAAAGGTAGCTGACATGGCGATTAGCAGGGCGCAGACATCAAAGCAAACTCAAAACGCACCGAGATCCAGAAAGAAGCAGGAGAAGGTTAGCAAGGTCATGCGTGAGTTTGAAGCTGGCAAGCTAAAGTCTGGCGGCTCAAAAAAGAAAGTGACCGACAAGAAGCAGGCTATTGCCATTGCTTTGTCTGAGGCCGGGCTTGGCAAGAAAAATGGCGGCGTCTTGCCAAAACCAAAGTGCAGGAACGGTATAGCTGTTCGCGGAAGAACTAGAGGGCGGGTTGTATAAATGGCTACGAGCGGAACGACCGGCTTTACTCTTGACCTGTCAGACATTATCGAAGAGGCGTATGAGCGTGCGGGCCTTGAGCTACGAAGTGGCTATGACTACAAAACTGCTCGCCGCAGTCTTGATCTGCTCATGCTTGAGTGGCAAAACCGGGGCCTTAATCTCTGGACGGTACGGGACACCACGGTGGCTCTTGTTGCAGGGACGGGATCATACAACCTTAGTGCTGACAAGTTAGACATTATCGAGGGACTGCTTCGCACGGACGCAGGAGATAGCTCCAAGCAGTCTGACTTGACCATGCAGAGAATCTCTGTCAGCCAGTACGCGCATCAGACGAATAAATTAACCCAAGGGCGCCCTTTGCAATACTATGTTGAGCGCAAGCCAACGGGTATTACTGTGCACTTCTGGCCAGTGCCGGACGCCACAACCAGCTACACCTTTGCGTACTACTACATGGAGCGCATTGAGGATAGCGGAAGCCCTGCTTCTAACAACATGGATGTGCCGGCTCGTTTCCTTCCCTGTCTGGTTGCGGGGTTGGCATATCAAATTGCCAGCAAAAGGCCGGAGGCGCTACAACTAGCTCCAACCTTGAAGCAGGTTTATGAAGAGCAATGGAGCTTGGCGGCAGACGCGGCAAGAGAAAAGGCGTCTTTGTATGTGGCACCCGGAGGCTATAACGACCTATGAGCAGTTATGCCAAGGGGAAGCACGCATTCGGGTTTTGCGACAGGACGGGTTTCCGCTATCCGATCAGAGACCTTGTCAGACAAATTGAAGATGGGCGCTGGAATGGCCTACTGGTTGGTCGAGATGTGGTTGATCAAGATCAGCCTCAGCTCAAGCTAGGAGATGTCAATGCAAGCGATCCTCAGGCGCTTAGGTTCCCAAGGCCAGACAATAGCCTTGACGAAAGCAGGTCATTGTCCGCTTTTGATCCGGTTGGCGGCGGCAATACTGCTCTTGGTAGTAGGACTGTTGGCCTCGACATGGCCGGACAAGTAGGCCGCGTCACGGTGGAGATATCCTGATGGCTTTTACCTATACCACGCTGAAGCAGGCGATTCAGGATTATGTTGAGTCAACGGAAACCAGCTTCGTTAACAACCTGCCAACGATCATTACGCAGGCTGAAGACAGGATACTGAAGCGATGTCAGTTGCCAGACTTCAGGCAGAATGTCACGGCGAATATGACCTCCGGAAACCAGTATCTTGCAATGCCGTCAGATTTCTTGACGCCGTACTCGCTTGCAATAGACAACTCTGGGTACGACTACCTGCTCTTTAAAGATGTCAACTTCGTTCGTCAGGCATACCCGTCATCTTCTACTACGGGCACTCCAAAGTGCTACGCAATTTTCAGCGACACTTACTTTTTGATCGGGCCGACCCCGGACAGCAATTACGCGGTAGAGCTTCATTACTTCCACAAGCCGGAGTCCATCACGGTCGCGTCTTCTGGAACGAGCTGGCTTGGCGACAATGCCGAGTCTACTTTGCTTTATGGCTGTCTTGTTGAGGCGTATACCTATCTCAAGGGAGACGCCGACCTCATGCAGTTATATGCTCAGCGTTACGAAGACGCCATATCAAGGTTGGAGGAGCTGGGTGAGGGTTATAGCACCACGGACAGTTACCGTAGCGGCGCAGTGAGGAAGCCTAGAAGCTAATGCTGGAGTTGAGCGTAGGCACCGTTAGCGTCCAAACCACCAGTAATAGAGGCTTTACTCCGGAAGAGGTTGCGGAGAGGTGTCTCGATAAGATTATTAGCGTGTCGGAATCCGCCCCTCAGGCTTTGCGGGATCAGGCGCTGTCTTATCGCAAGAGCATCCGTGCTGTCTTGCTTTATTACATGAAAGAGGCGATCAGCAGTGATCGCACCACTATTTATAACGCTCTGGTTGATGCAGGGCAAAAAGACCTAGCCGAAGCGATCAGGAGGCTTTAAATGGCATTTACCGGAAACTACATGTGTACCTCCTTTAAGCAGGAGCTAATGGAGGGTGTACACAACTTTAAGCTGTCGGGCGGTAGCACCTTCAAGCTGGCAATGTATGACAACAACGCCAGCTTTACTGCGGCAACCACGGCCTATACCGCGACAGACGAGGTTAGCGGCACGGGCTACAGCGCGGGCGGGGGGACCCTAACTCGGGTAGATCCGACCACCTCCGGCACAACGGCGTTTACGGACTTTGCTGACCTCACGTTTAGCACAGCTACTGTGACTGCTCGCGGGGCCTTGATCTATAACGACTCGGCGGCGGGCGATCCCAGTGTTGTGGTTTTGGATTTTGGCTCTGACAAAACATCTACAGCGGGCGACTTTACTATTGTTTTCCCTACTGCGGATGCCAGTAACGCGATTATTCGGATAGCGTAATGACCGATGTCGTCGTCCCATTAACCGGCTGGGGCCGAGGCGCGTGGAGCGATCTTGGCTGGGGCGAAGGCAGTGTTACCAATGCGGGGGCTACGGGTAATGTAGGCTCCGTCACAGTAATAGCAGAAGCCAATGTCAATGTAACAGGGCTTTCTGCGACGGCGGCGGTAGGAACCGCCACTGTAACGGCAGATGCCAACACAAGTGTCACCGGGCTTGAAGCAACCGGTGCGGTAGGCTCAGTAGCTGTCATTGCTGAAGCGAATGTGGCAGTGACCGGTCTTGCAGGTACCTCTGCGGTGGGTTCAGTAACTGTCACCGCCGATGCCAACACAAGCGTCACTGGGCTTGAGGCGACCGGCGCAGTGGGGTCGGTAACCGTAACTGGCATTGCGAATGTGTCGGTTACGGGATTGGCGGCTACTGCCGCCGTTGGCTCTGTCGCGGTCAGAACCGTCAACAATGTAGATGTTACCGGCGTTTCTGCGACGGGCGCTGTTAGCTCAGTTACCGTTGTTGCTCCGGCCAATGTATATCCCGTAGGGATATCCGGAGCCGGAGAGGTTGGATCCGTTTTGGTTTGGGGCGTTATTGTGCCGGACCAAACACCAAACTATGTCAATGTGACGCCGTCGCAGTCTCCGGGTTGGTCGGTAATAGCGTCGTCGCAGTCTCCGGGGTACGCGACGATCAGTCCGTCTCAGTCTCCGGGTTGGTCAGGTGTGGAGCCGTCGCAGACGCCAAACTATGAAGATATTGCGGCATAAAGAGGATTAACGAATGCCTAGCACATACACTACAAATCTTGGTATTGAGAAGATTGCTACTGGTGAGCAGTCAGGTACATGGGGAACCACCACCAATACCAACTTTGATCTGATTGACACTGCGGTAAACGGCATTGTTTCAATCACTCTCGCCAGTGCGGGAACCTCCGGCTCACCCAACGATCTACCGATTACTGACGGCACTGCGTCTAATGGCCGCAACAAGTTTATTGAGTTTGTTGATGGCGGCGACCTTGGCGCGACAGCGTATGTCCAGCTTACCCCTAATGATGCCGAGAAGATTGTTCACATCCGCAACAGCTTGTCTGGCAGTCGGTCAATTATTGTCTTTCAGGGCACCTACAACGCATCCAATGATTTTGAGATCCCTAACGGTGCAGATGTCACCCTGAAGTTTGACGGGGCTGGAACGGGCGCTACCGTCACCGATGTTAATGTTGACTTGACGGTGACAGGCGCGACCATAGCCACTGCCGATATTAACGGCGGCACCATTGACGGCACCACTATCGGCGGATCATCTGCCGCCGCAGGAACCTTCACCACGTTCACCTCCACAGGCATCGACGATAACGCGGCGAGTACCGCTATCACTATTGACTCAAGCCAAGACGTTACTTTTACGTCAGACGCTAAATTCCCTGATAACGGCAAGGCTATCTTTGGTGCTGGGTCTGACCTACAGATTTATCATAATGGCTCGCATAGCATTATTGCTGACGCTGGAACTGGGCATTTAAAACTTCTTGCCGCTGATTTAAGAATTAACAATGCCGCTGATACTGAAACGTTTATAGCTGCGTATGAAAATAGCAAAGTTGATATTTATTACGACAATTCAGTAAAACTATCCACCACCGCCACAGGCATTGATGTCACGGGTGACGTTAATAGCGATAGCGTAACTACAGGTACGTTCACCTCCACAGGCATTGACGATAACGCCACAAGCACTGCGATTACGATTGATTCTAGTGAGAATGTTGGTATTGGTACGATTAGTCCCGGAAGAAAACTTACAGTCTCCCGAGACGCAGGCTCAAGCATTGTTGGCTCGTTTGTTACAGCAAACACTGGTGAGGGTGTAATAACTTTTTCAAACTCCACTACAACCAGCGACACTTTTGTGAGGATTGGTTGCGCTGGCGATGACATGCTAATGTACGCAGGTAATGCAGAACGTATGCGTATAGACTCCAGCGGCAACGTTGGTTTTGGCGTTACTCCAGATGCTTGGGCTTCTCCTAACTTTACTGCACTTCAGATTGGCGTTGGTGGTTCTATTGCTGGTCGTGGAGCTGTTGGAACAGGCGATCAGATTTATGTTTCCGCAAACGCCTATTATGACGGCACAAGTTGGGAATATATTGAAAGTAATTACGCAACAAACTACTACCAAGACAATGGCACCCATGTGTGGCGATATGCCGCCTCTGGCACGGCAGGAACAGCTATTTCTTTTTCTGAGGCTATGCGTATCGACTCTTCTGGTCAAGTTGGTATTGGAATAGCTCCATACGCAACTAGAAAATTAACTGTCTTTGGTACAGGTGCTGGTGAAGCCACAGTAATGATTGAGGGAGAAGGTGGAGCCGACCCCTGTATTAATTTTCTTGCAAACAATACACAGCATTGGACATTAGGTATTGATGACAGCGATGCAGACAAATTTAAACTTAGTGAACATTCTGCTCTTGGAACAAATGACTATTTAGTTGTAGACGTTTCTGGCAACGTTGGTATTGGCACTACGAGTCCTGATTCAATATTGCATTTATCTGGTAGTAGTACCTCAAAGATTATTATAGAGGACTCCGCTAGTCCTCGCGGAAACTATATCGGGATAAATAGCTCAGACAATCTTGTTATAGCGGCTGATGAAGACAATCTAGGCTCAAGCTCTACCATACAACTTAGGGTAGACGCCACAGAACGTATGCGTATAGACGCCAGCGGCAACGTTGGTATTGGTACTACGAGTCCTTCAACATACAGCAATGCTCCTGAACTGGTCATAGATACAGGTACTTCGGGTGGTATAACTGTTAAGTCAGGCACTGCTGGTTATGGCGCTGTTTTCTTTGCTGATGGCACTACGGGCAATGAACAGTACAGAGGTAGTATCCAGTACAACCATGATTTTTCTGGCGTAACAGATGCTCTGTTATTTGGAACCGCTGGTGCAGAACGTATGCGTATCGACTCTAGCGGCAATGTTGGTATTGGTAGTCCCGGAAAAACCTTAACTGCACTTTCAGACGGGACAAATTCTGGCCCTGTTTTGGCTATTGGAAACACTGACACCGCTTTAGGGTCTAACGACACAATAGGTTCACTTACGTTTTTGTCTGACGATAACTCGTATGACGCTACATACACAGACGGCATTGCGGTTCAAATTTCTGCTGTTTCAGAACACTCTACAGGCAATAGATACGGGCTGGCGTTTTATACAGGAAATGCAAGTGGTTCTCCTACTAGGGGCGAAAGACTGCGCATAGATAGCGTAGGCAACGTTGGTATTGGCACGAATAACGTTTCATTTGCGTCTGGATATACTACCGTAAACATTAACGGAAGTACTGGCGGTCAGATTCATTTTAGCGATGATGATGTAAAAGTCGCAGATTTTACTGCCAATACTGGTGATTTATTTATTCAATCTGCTGGTGTTACTAGCTTTAGAACAGGCGGCTTTGGCAGTGGCGATGAAGCCATGCGTATCGACTCCAGCGGTAATGTGCTGGTTGGGACTACTACTTACAGCTCAGCAAACGAAGGTGTTTTGCTTGGCGCGGGAGGAATAATTTACGCAACAAACACAAGCGGATTTGCCGCGAGTTTAAACCGTAAAACAACTGATGGTGATCTTTTAAGGTTTGAAAAAGACGGTGCCACTGTAGGGACTATTGGTACTTACTTTGGCGATCTTTATATAGCTTCTCCATCTTCAACAGATGCAGGGATTGGTTTTGGCGGAAGTAAAATTAGCCCAACAACGACTACAGGCTCGCTTAGAGATGCGGCTATAGACTTAGGCCAAAGTGCGGGACGCTTCAAAGACCTCTACCTCTCAGCCGCAGTTAGGTGGTACGCAAGCGGCGTTCAGAAAGCATATATGCAGTATGACGGCACAGATGTCGTTCATTACGGTGCTTCCGGAGTAGGTCATCAGTTTTACTCAGGCGGTAACCGTAGTGTTGACATAGATTCAAGCGGCAACTTGCTGGTTGGGACTACTTCAGCCACTGTAAGCACTGAAGGTTTCCGTGTGCTTCCGTCAGGCTCATCGGGAGCAATGCAAACAGAAATCTTTAACGACTCTGGCGGCACGGCTTTAGCTGTTGGTCGGGGCGGCTCTGACGGTGCTTGTGTAATTTTTAAACGCGGCAGCACTACAGTAGGTAGTATAAGCGTTACTGGGTCAGCTACGTCCTATAATCCATCATCAGACGCTCGCCTAAAAGAAAACATCAGAGACTACGATAACGCTCTTGCTGATGTAATGAAGCTAAAGCCTCGCAAGTATTCATGGAAAGCTGATGGGGCAGAGGACAACGGTTTTATTGCTCAGGAATTGATGGAAACACCTGAGTTTGCTAATCGTGTAAACCCTATTGATGATGATTCGGACGATCCGATGTATGGCGTTGACTACATGAAGTTTGTAGCAGTTTTGACCGGAGCCATCCAAGAGCAACAAGTAATGATTGAAGAACTTAAAGCCGAAGTAGCGGCACTAAAAGGAGCATAACCTATGTTTAACTGGACTGTATCAGCAATGGACTACACCGTGTCACAAGACGGACACACCAACGTAGTCAACACCGTACACTGGCGTGTATCTAAAGAGGACGGAGATAACTCTGGTTCTTCATACGGCA
>Ga0255768_10001686_pt1 | contig 22563 bp, 16 predicted proteins | sample 071ome_33_FD_179983 | JGI IMG/M metagenome (GOLD analysis project Ga0255768, IMG submission 179983) | Coastal salt marsh microbial communities from the Groves Creek Marsh, Skidaway Island, Georgia - 071412AT metaG (version 2) | ecosystem: Environmental > Aquatic > Marine > Intertidal zone >...
CTCACGGGGCGAATCTCATGACGGACGATTCGGTGTACGGGGATTTAAAACTCATGGAGGCGTCGCAAAAGGTGAAGGGGGTGCGGGTGCGACAACACGTCAACCCGTTGAGCAGTAAATTTCAAGAGCAAGCGCCGACGCCAGATTGGAATTCAGCGTACGCTGACGCGACAAAACCGTTGACGATTGATATCGGGTGCGCCGGGGGGAGGTTTGATTTGCTCTTGGCAAAGAGGAACCCGGGGAGGAACGTGCTCGGAGTGGACGTGCGGGAACCGTTGGTGGAACGCGGGCTCAAGTGGGGCGAAGCGTCGGGAGTGGTGGATAATATTCACTTTGCGACATGTAACGCGACGGTTTCTATCGGGGAGTGGATCAAGAGCTATAACGAGAATGGTGGAAACGTCGAGCTCGTGACGATTTTGCACCCGGATCCGCACTGTACGTTTCGTTCCGTCGCGCGTCGCGCGTTTTCAATTTCTCTTCATCGACTGACGTTTCGCGCATTTTCGTTTTTCGCGTCCTCGCAGTTAAGAAGCGTCATCACAAACGCCGAATCGTTCAGGAGGGTTTGGTAAAGCAGCTCGCGCGCGAGTTGAAACCGGGTGCGCGAGTGTACTTGCAATCTGACGTCGGTTCGCTCACCGAAGACATGCGCGATAAATTCGAGCGCTACGGAAGCGAGTATTTCGGTTTAGACGCCGACCTGTACGACGTCGAGGCGGCCGCAGCCAAGGCTGCGGAAGCTGCGAAGGTACCGGTCGAACCCGTCGACGAGAAAGATGACGGTTGGCGTTCGGGTTGGGCGCACGCCGGATGGTTGGACAAGAACCCAATCGGAATTCCGAGCGAGCGCGAAGTGCAAACTCTCGGTGAAGGCCTTCCAGTGTTCCGAGTCATGCTTCGTAGAAATGAAAATGCGTTCTAAAACGACTCAAACGTTGTGATGTTACAAATGTATAGCGACAGGGAAACGAAGCGTCATCTCGCTATTTTATCTCGCGCCGCGTTCGTCGATAATCTCGTCTGCCGTTGTGCGCGCAAAGCACGAGCCTCAATCAGTCGTTGACTCGCCCGTGACTCGACCAAACGCGTGCGCGGGCTATCCGTGGGCGCGGAACGAAGGAATGACGTCACCTCGCTTGTCATGCTGGATCGCATGCGGTCGCGCGCGCCGGATGAATCTCGAGAGACTGTCCGCGCGCTCATCGGCCTCAAGCGCTCGACGTTTCCAGCGCCAGACAAAGTTGATCTCGATGCCACGCGTTCGAGCGCAGCGACGTGTCTTCTCGCGGCGAGAGGACTTCGCGCCATCCTTTGCGTCTTCAAAGGTTCGATTTTCGCGTCTTGAGTGCGATTTTGCGATCCAGAACGCGACCGGGTGATGCCGCTTTCAGCGACATTCCTCGGCGCCTCCGTCATGTCTTTGTGCGACCGCAACGCGTCAACACTTTTTGCGTCTCGTCCAGAGGGGAGAGTAGAACGCGTGCGGCCGAGACGAATACCCTCGCGGTTGGCAATGTCGTGAACGAGACTTTCAGTCAATCCAGCGCAGGACATCACCGACCAAAGTCCTTGAATCATCTCTCGCTGCTCGCTGATCAGTTGATCTCGTATCGCAAGTTGAAAGTGAAGCTCCATGTTCTTGACGCCAACCAACCGATACTGCGACAGGATTCGCAGAAAGCTCGGAGATTTCCCCTCAGACATGGCCGAGTCGATGCGGGATTGTATCGCCTCGCGAACGAGCTCGTTCGCCTCTATGTCTTTGCGGTACTTTGCGCCGAGCGCCTCGTTTTCGCGAATTGTTTCATCAATCGAGTCTATCCTTCCTTTCAGCACTTTTCTGTTCGGATCGTGCGGGTTCTTTTCTGTCACGTCGATGAGTCTGCGTTTCAACGACGAGCGTTCGTACAGGTTCTGAGCGTTGATGTCCTCCAGCTCGAACAGCGCCTTTTCAATGTTGATGCGCTCTTCGACGTTTTCGTTTATGTCATCACTCAGAGCATCGATCCACGACTCTGTGACCGAAGCAGCGTTTTGTGACACTTGCGACAGTCGTTCGTTCGTAATCGAAGCCTCCTTGTTGGCCAACTGAGTCTTGAGGCGGGCGACTTTCGATTGAAGATCATCGATGACGTGCTGATAATCGCCGATATGATGACGCTCGCGCGCGATGACAACATTTTGAGCCACATTTGTCTTGATCTCCTTTGCTCTGTTCGCGTATTTGAGCGTGTTAATTGTGTGATTGTACTGCTCCGATGACGCGCTGACGGTGGCAATCATCGCCGTCCTGGAATTACCAGATAACCCGTCCTTGAGCAAGCGAGTCAACTTGGAATTTCTGTAAGGAATGTACATTCGACCCTTGGCTTTCGAGTTGCTGTGCCGTCCGAGAGCGTTTATGCAATTTGCCAGCGCGAGTAGACTCTTGTTAATGTTTGCCCCATCTCGCAGTTTCTGTCCAGAATTTTGCGTGTCAGCCGCTCGCTCGCTTCCGGCTAAATCGACGAGTGAGAGTTTGCCGCAAAGCACGTGTTTGGCTTTACTACGCGCATTCCTTTCCCAACGCTTGACGCTAATTTCTAGCACGGCGTGAGATCGGCTTGAAGTCGCATTCGCTTCTGTGTGATCCACACTTCTTCGCTCGTTGCCTTCGTGTAGCAACTTTGTAATGTCATCTGGACACGTGACAGCAATGCGCGTCAGTCCCATTGGAACGGGTCCGCGTTCGGGATCTTCTCGCAGCTCGAGTGGAGTGCTATCGACGACGAGCAAGTCATAAATGAGCTCGTTATACACCTCGAGGTACGAACACTTGACTTCAAATTCGTAATCATGCTCCATCGATTTGATTTGATCGAAAATGTCTACCAGCGACAGAAACATCATTCCCGGCTCGTCGTAGTTTCCAATCATCGTGTGCGTCTTACCCGATCCCGTCGACCCGTACGCGAAAACCGTAGAGTTCATCCCATTCACGACGGCAGATATCAATCCACGCCCAGTGGCTTCGTAGACTTCCGCGTTTGTCGCGTTATCACCGAAAGCGACATCAAACGTATAACGTCTCGCTTTGCTTCGTCGTTGCACCTGGTCCAAATACGCCTTTTCCTCATCCGGATCAACCACCACCACCGTATCCCGATTCACCACTCGCAGTATGCTTTTCTGCAACGAACGATCCGTAGAGATCGATTGCGTCGACGCCGACAGCGCAGAGGCGCCGCCGCCGTGTGGGGCAACACTCGTCGATCGTCCGCCTGAGGCTGAACACGTCGAGACAGCGCGAACGCCTCGCTCCACTCGCGCGCTGAAAACCACGTTCGATTCGACCGGTCGCGTCCGCACGGCGACCAAGAGCTTCGCAGTTTGCCCGCGCGCGCTGGTCGACGACATATCGTGGAATCCTTTGACGTACCCGTGCATCTTGGGTGTCGGAACGCGGACGTATATCGAACCATCTGAAGTCGAAGCCGCGGATTGCCGGGATCCATCAGACACCGGGGCGCCAGTTCTCATGACCGCAACGACAACTCAGAGCGCGAGAACCCAGGCGTGGAGAATCACGCGCTCGCGAACCGAGAAGGATAACCCAGCGGTAGTTGCGAGGCGCATCGCGTTGTGACGACGCGAAAAAAGTGCGTATCGAGTCAACTCAGTCAACGTCGAATTCGTTGACTTTTTTCCCCGCAAACAGTCAATTCATCCCAACATCGTCAACTTAATTATTCGCACATAGACGATAGACGACGCCTTCAAAACGAAAGCGTTTGTAATTCCGTGTACAGCGCGCGCAGTCGACGCCGTCGAGCTTCGAGCTCTGGTCGCGCGTTACTCGCCGGCGTCGCTTCAATTTCGTCGTCGTCAACAGTTACGGATTGCCAAATGTCCTCGTTCTCCTTTTCACGAGACGCCACATCCTTCGTTCGCCGCCCGTTTCGTCGTTCCGTCGACACGCCAACATCCACATCCGTATTCCTCTCCCGTCTTCTCTCTCGCGCGTCCAGCAACGCTTCCCGCAACGTCGAAATCTCATACTCTAACCGTTCGACGTCTGCTTCGCGTTCCGCCCGCTCTCGCGTCAACGCCTCCTTCAATTCCTTCACCTCGCCCCGCAATCGCGTCATCTCTTCGTTCGACTCCTGAACGGGTGGTTCCACTCGAACGTCACTTCCACGCATCTCCATCATTCGATCCAATCGCGCATCCATCCGTCGTTCGAACGCTTCGTACGCCGCTCGCGCGTCAAACGACCGACGCCTCGCTTTCGTTTCAGCGTCACCGTCATCCTCAACGTCATCACACATGCGATCCCCTCGCGGTCCTCTCCCATCGCCTCCCCGCCGCTCCACCGCATTCCTAAGTTTCTCCACAACCTCCCGAACCTCCCTCGCGTCCTCCTCGTCCGCATCGCGCGCGCACTTTACGAGTTTCGCGAGCGTGTTCGTTCGAACGTCTGCGCGTTCAATCGCCGCTTCTATCGCCCGCAACCGTCGTTCCGTCATCGTCGTCTCCTCGCGTTCGCGCGCGCGCGCAGAAAGCGACGTCGGCGACGACGCGGGACCGCCGGTTCGGCGTCGCGCGTGAAACGCATCCGTCGGCATCGGAAGCGTCGTCGGGTGATTAATGACGTTATGAGAGTCGCCTCGTTCAGCATCTTAAACGTCAGCTTTGCACACGCTACACACTCGACGACGACGCTCGATGGTTTCGGACGAACTCGTGGCGACGTACGCGAGCGTCACGGGCACTGAACCGGGGGAAGCGGCGCGGATACTCGAGGTACGAACGATGGATCGACGACTCGACGGTTTGCTTTGTTTTGGTGAGGACGAAGTTGATGGTGTTTGATTGAAAACGTAGTTTTGTCGCGACGGCAACGACGGCGCGACGGTTTCACTGACGATCATCGAATCGCGTTTGGGTCCAAACTTCTCCTCACAGGCGTATAACAACGATTTGGACGCGGCGGTGGATGGGTTTTTCGATGGAAGCGCGCAGGCGCGCTTGACGGCGCACGAGGCGAGACGACGCGAAGAAGCGCAAAGGTTGACCGCCGCCGACGGCGTCGACGACGACGCGATGGAGATTAGCGATGGGAACGACGGTCGCGATTCCGATGACTTCGATTCGGATGAGGATTGGCCAGTGGAGGAGGAAGAGGAGGATGGACCGATAGACTTGTTGGGTGAGGACGACGAAGACGAGGGAGATGCGACCGCACGGACGCTCAGAGCCGTCATGGCGGCTCGAGAAGCGAGAGCGCAACGAACGACGCGAGATAGGCTAGGCTTTCGAGCGGGTGATGGGAACTCGCGACCGGGGGCAGCAGACAGGGGTGTTGGAGATGACGCGTTTGAGTTGCCAGAAGGTATCGACCGAGAGGAGGCTCGCATGCTTGAAGCCGCGATGTTGGGTGTGGCGTACATTCCGCCGGAGACGACAACGAATTATGGACCGAGCGCGCCCGCTCCGGCGCACGTTCTTGACGCGAGGAACATTGCGGACGAGACGAACAGGGCTTACGAAGAATCGCTTCGAGCGGATCGGGAGAAGGAAGCCGTCGCACGTGCGGAACAACTCGCAAAGGAGATGATTGAAAAGGAAAAGGCTGAAGAACGGGCTCGCATCGAGGCGGAGAAAGACGCGGAGGAACGAGCGCGGATGAAAATCGCTGAGGAGGCAGCTGAGGCGGTTCCGGACGAGCCTGAAGCATCGACGGAGGGTGTCGTGAACATCGCGTTTAAGATGCCCGACGGTTCACGCATCATGCGAAGATTTCTGTCTTCTCATAACGCAAAGTCTCTCTTTTCATTCATAGACGGTTACGAAAAACTCCATGCGGATGGCGCGAGGCTTTCCGTCGAACCTGGATCATATAGATTGGTAGCGCAGCATCCCAGACGCGTCGTCGAAAATACGCAGACGGGGACGATTGCCGACGCCGGCCTGACACACAAGCAAGAGGCGTTGATGATTGATTTGTACCCTTAGAATTAATTCCAATGCATCTACTCAAGTACTGTAACAACACTACTAATCGTTTAAGTTTAGGCGTCTTTAATCTTACTCACGGTTGAACCTGACATTTGCCCTGGAGGTAACGCCGCGGCGGCGAATGCGGCTACAATGGCAACGACGCTGTATCCCGTAAAGAGCACTTGCGTGTCCTGCGTTGAAGTCACCCAATGCGTCGTCGCGAAAGCACCCAACCGAGCAAGCATGTTTGCCCAGCTGTGTCCCGTCGCTCGGATTTCTGTTGGATACGCCTCTGGCGCTATTAACCACGTCATGTTGCCGGCAACACTCGCGCTCAGTCTCGAAGCCATTGCGGCGATGACCATGACGACGTCAGAAACGGGTGCGATGATGATCGGAAACGCCACTGCGTACAAGCCAAAGAAGAATGCCGTCAATGATGACCTGGCGTATCTTTGTACGAGCGTCATGGCGAGGATGTTCCCGAGTAACTCGCCGCCGATGGAAGCGCAGAGCGCCCAATACGGATACTCGACGTCATCATCCGCGAGAGAGGCGTCTCGACCATCCGTCATGAGCACCAAGAACACGCGCGGAAGATACAACACGGTGCCGTAATACAAGAAAGTTTGCGCGAAAGATACCACCCAAACGAGGAGAGTGCGCAACGCGTTGTCTCCCTTGAACAACAGCCTGACATCGAGAGGGTGTTCCTTCTCCTCCACGAGCTCCAGCTCCCCGATATCTATGCCATTCGTCTTCGCCGCTCTCTTAAGAATCGCCTCCGCCTCCTTCTTGCGTCCCTTGACAAGCAACCACGTCGGGCTCTCGTCGACCCAAAACAAACCGAGTGTGCTTATGATGGGTGGAATCGCGCAGTACACGCACATCGTTCGCCAACCTTGCTTCGCGAGCGTCACCGACGCCAACTGTAGCACCATGAACGAACCAAGTGTCCACCACGTCCATAAAGCCATCATAACCACCCCGCGCGCCGAGTTTGGACAAAACTCACACAGCAGATCGTACGGAACGCTAAAACCGCCAATGCCCAAACCAAGCCCGAACCCGTAGAGAATCATCTCCTCCACGCTCCGACTGAACGCAGAGAGCACCCCGAACACGGTGACGAGAAGAATTCCCAACCCGAACGCCGGTTTGCGTCCGTACATGTCTGCGAAAAGACCGAACAAGACGCACCCCGCGATTTCGCCCGCGAACACCCCGCTGGCAATGTCTCCCGTCCTCTTCTCGCTCAGTCCCCACTCCTTTTGACACTCAATCTCGAGGAACGACAGCAAGTTGACCTCAATCCCCTCCGCCATGATGCACAAGCCGGTGATGCAGAACAACCGCCACTGGTAGGTGGACCAACCGAGGGCATCCTTGACCTCTCCGACCGTCCTGGCGCCCACGGTCGAGGCGGGGTCGTTGCGCGCCTCCGTCGCGCGGTAGGATTGCGCACCGGTGGTGGATGCGCTGGCGTCGTTCGTCTCGCTCCTTTCGTCGACGTCGGTCATCGCAGACGTCGAGCGAAGCGTCGCGTGCGCAGTTGTGGTGAGCGCTCTGCCACTCTCGGGGTGTTGAGCCAGTAGACGAAAACGCGCATCAGTTTGCATGGAAAAGCTCCACGTAGCGGTGTTTGATGCGTTTGCGATCAAGCCAGAGCGGATCTCAAGGCGTCAACTCGAATGATAGTATGCTATTATTACGTCTATGGTCTATTCTAGTGGCTAGGCGGCGTGTCGTCGCGAGAGCGCCGTCGGTTTACGAGTGCCGGCGGATGTCGATGAGCGGCTTTGGACAGAGCAAATGCGCCATGATCGGTACGCATTTCTCCCTACAAGCGCCGTAAAAGACGCCTTCGACTCGAAAGTCACGCGTACGGGATGCCCCGAGCCACACTTCGGCGATGGAGTGCGGGACGATGCCGCGGTGATGGGCCCAAGTGAGGAGTTTCGGTGCGGCGCAATCGCCGCAACCGCATGGGAGCGCATCCACGGGTGGATGAAACACGTCTCTCAGCGGAATAACGTCACCGGCGAGACTAGGGAGCTCGTAACTATCCCAAATTTCGTCTTGAAGCGCGTGCGACAACCCCTTTCGCGTCGTCTTGAGCGCGTCGATTTCCTCCCGCAAAGTCGCCACATTGGCCAATTTCGGTGCCACCGCAGCGTCTCTCGCACGCTTGAGCTGCGCGAGCCGTCGCTTCGACGCTCTACTCGCCTCGTCGAGTGCATCAATCACTGTTTTGTCTTCCGCCTCCATCCTGGCCGTTTGCCTCGCCGCCTTCTCTTTCTTCACCTCTGCCGCGACAGCTGCAACTTGCTCATCGGCGCGCGTCACGAGCTCTCGAATCTCAGCTCGCAAAGCCTTCTCTTCGCGCTGCCTCATCTCAATCTCTGCGCTCAAACGTTTAATCTTCGCGTGTTCCTCCGCGTATCTCGGCGTATCGTGAGTCAGCGACCCGACCGGCGGCGCCCATCCGTCCACGCGCCAAGCACCAAAGAGCTGTCCGCTAAACGCCTTCAGCGTGACGCGTTCCCCAGTTCTAGAATCTGTCCCCACGAGCACCCCAATCATCTTCCCACCCTCGGGCTCATCCAAATACTTTGCGCTAAACCTCTCATCCGCCACGTCGGCGTCGTAATCCAACCTCCCGCTCTCTCTCACTCTTTTGCACACCTCGGCCGCAGCTCGCTCTGCTTCGCGCGTCCGCGGTAGCGTGTGCTTCTCACCCTCGCACCGAACACACCGTCCGACGCACGCGCGTTCGGGCGCCCTATCCGCTTCGATGTTCGCTCGCATCGTCTCCGCGTGGCGCTCTTCCGCCTTGAGACGCGTCGCCGATGTGGACGCGCGGCGACTGTCACGCGCCTCTCGTCCAACCTGCGAACCGACACCGTCGCCGTTCGCGCGCGCTCTCACCGCGCGCGCACACCGTCGCGACGCCGACACGCCGTGATGACAACGCGTCGGCGCCGCTAAGAGTCGCATCGTCGCGGCGACGACGACGCGCATGCAGTCACGGCGTCGCGAAGTAAGGCCTCACAGGGCGACTCCGCAGCAAACTGAAAACATGTCGGCGTCTCGAGTCGTCTTCGGCATCGCCCGCGGCGACGCCGCGAGACGCGTGACAGCGCGCGAAGCGTCGACATCGTCATCTCGCGTGGTGTGGTGTCCTCGCAGACGGCGCGACATCGTCCTCGCGGCGATGGAAACGTGGCGTTCAGACTTGGCGCCAGAGGGTGTCATTCGAGACGCCGCGGAAGCCTTCGTCGAGCGATGGCGAGCGAGCGGGGCGACGCCGAGCGCGTCGATTGATGCGTCGATGGTGTCTCTGCGTCCGCGGGAGGGCGCCGAGGCGAAGCTGTACGTGGAGAACGCGGTATTTGAGAGCGAGACGTTTCGGAAGATGCACTGCGAGCTCGCGTGGGGCGACGGCGGGTTTCAAGTCTTGCACGTGGTGGTGTATCCGTGGGCCGAACGCGCGGCGCCGGTGTTCGCCGCGGACGTCGTCGGATTTGGCGGGCGCATTTCGTTGTGCATAGCAGACGTGGCGCCGGTGACGGAGGATTTATCGCTACCGCCGATGTACGTAGACGCGTTGAAACCGCTGTTGGACGAAACGCTTCGCGGCGACGGGCTGAGCGTGCGCGAACTCCCGGATTGGGGTCGAGCGATCCTAGGCCCACTCTGTCTCTGCGTCGGTCCTCGCGTCGGTCTGACAGCGGAGGAAGAGACGGCTCGATTCTTCGATTACGCGTTTCAGCTCCACGACCGAGCCGCCGAGCTCGCCTCGGACGCCTCCCTCGCACTTCCACCGGGCGACGATTCCGCCTTGCGCGCACAAATCCGTTTCTGCGATTTACAACTCCGGAATCAAAAGACTCGCAAAGCGCTCGAGCGCGCTTTCGGCCCGGAAGTCGCCGATGCGTACATGCGAGACGTGCTCTTCGACGTCACCGTGGATACCCCCACAGCGCCGCCGAGTAGACGGTGATGACTATTACGATATCTAGCCTTTCATTCAAATGTAAAACATCGAAAACGCTCAACAATTCATCCTTACACCGCGACGCGCGTCGCGGATGCCTCGACGGTCGCGCTTCGGTAGTTCGGTTCGATCCTGACATTCAGACATTCGACGGTTCATGACTCAGAAAAACGACCCCCCTGACATGGAAAAACAAAGAAGAGCTTGAACACCATCTGCACCGCATTCGTCAAACATCGACGACGGCTGACGATGCCGAGCGAGCGCACGCCGCTCCGCGCCGTATCGACCGAGGCGTCGTCGTTCACGCTCTTTGGAAACGCCGACGTCGAGCGCGGGGCGAACGTCGACGGCGGCGACGCGAACGCGGCGGAGCGCGCGAACGCCGAGTTCGTCGCTGGAGACTCAACACCCTCGGCGAGTTACCGAGGTTGGCCGCGTCGTAAAGGGTACTCGATCGCGTTTCTCTCGCTCGCCGCGCTCGTGCTGTGCGGCGGGGTGTTGTATAGCGTCGAACCGGAGAGCGAGGAGACGCCGGCGAGCGCGGCGGCGACGCCGGCGAGCGCGAGCGCTGAGACGAGGAGGTTGAACGGGGCGATCGCGCACGCGACCGCCGCGCGGGGCGGCGGAGGGTCGGGGACGTCGTATTCGTCCGAGTCTTCGGCTGTGGCGAATGATGGTGGAGAATACGAGGCACCTCCGACGACGACGGACGGTAATTCGCCGACGTCGACGGAGGATGGCGGGTCGGAGCCAACGAGCAGTTCAGAGGAATCGGCGTCGGCCGCGGATGGAGGAGACGAAACCGGTGGCGGAGGAGGAGGGTCGGACGAGCACATCGTGATCGGTTGGGACGAAGTCTTAAATCCTGTGGTTGAGGAACAAGAGACGGACTTGGATAGCGACGAACCGCTGTCTGACTTGACGCTGCAACCGCCTCCGCCGGCGCCGGCTCAACCGCCGAGTCCGTACTCTCCACCAGCGCCGTTGAGCCTGGCGACGCGACATAGCTTTAGTAACGCAGAGTTCGCGGTGGGTGTCGTCGAAGCGTGTGCGCAGAAGCACACGGCGTCGGGATGTAGCTCCATCGCGAACGTGTACGGGTGCACGTGGACTGGGACGTCTTGCAGAGTCGACTGCGGAACGTTTGAAAGCCGCGTTGGTTGTGAATCTCAAGGAGATTTCTGCGCGTACAACTCCACCGGCGTCGGCGGGTGCACGTACTCGCCGTACCGTTGTTCGGCGTTGACGGATGCGGCGTCGTGCACGACCAACGGAGGCAGGTGTGGATGGCACGGCGGCGCGTGCTTTGAGATGCGCGAGGAGACGGAGCGATGCGCAGCGAAGACAAAGGACGAGTGCCACGCGTCGGCGTTAAATACCACCTCGAGTGGCCACGAAGTGCCGTGCGCGTGGCACGTCGAGCACACAATCATCATAGGAGGGGAGTTAACGTACACGGGCGCAGAAAACGTGACGAACGCGACAGAGCTTCCGGGTATGTGCGTCGTCGGTTTCGAGTGCGCTTCGTTCGCCACGCCGAGTCAATGCGCGGGTCGGTCACCGATGTGCGTGTACGACACGAGCGCCGGCGCATGCGTGCGCACGGCTCGAGTCGCTGAGAACCACCACCTCTGCGCTCCGCTCGCACCGATCGGTCATCGCTTGTGTCCAAACTCTGACGACGGCCACGAAACCTTTTGCAACTTTGCCCTCGACGGCGCTGGATTTTGCCAAAAGTGCGCATCCTTTGGCGTCGTCGACGACTGCGACCTTCTCACCGACCCGCGAGGCCAAGCTCGGTGTAAAGCAAAGTGTTTCGAGGAAACCTCATCGCTCTCATCGAGCGACACATTCAGCGATGCATCGTCGGCGTCGGCCGGTAGACTCGTCGGTTCGCCCGACGAGTAAAAACCGCGCCGACGAAATCCTCAACCGTCACCGAACCCACCCCGTGCCCCCACACCCGATATCGCCCGATGCATTTCATCAGTCATCGATGCTCTTAGTTTGTAATTTGACACCCAAACGCACCGCGTTCAAATCGCGTCTCGCGTCCCCCGACGGCTCGAAAGCGGTCCGGTCCAATCCAGCAATGGATACTTTGACGGTTCACGACTCAAAAAACGGGTCCATATTCTAACGATTCCGTCCACGTCAGAGGGCGTTTCAAATCGAGTTTTCCAATCCGATTCCGAACCCGCTCGCGTCACTCAACGCCGAGACCCGAGTGGCGAAGGGGCGATCCATCGCGCGTCGTGCGAAGGGAACGTCCGTCTGTGTGCCCTCGTTTCTTCGACGAGGACCCTTTCGCACGACGCGGGCGTGACTGCGTTTTGTTTTGTTTTTGATTTTCGACTTCGACCGACGGATCGAGGATGAAGCGACGATCGAGCGAGGATGCGGAAACGGGTGCCGGTGAGGGTAAACGCGCGAAATCTGCGGCGGCGGAGGATGCGGAAGACACCGGTGGGGACGAACGCCCGTCTCGACGAAGCACGCGGGCGAGGAATTCGAACGGTGGGTCGGGGAACGCGACAGCGGAGCAAGCGAAAACCGCCGGCGCGAAGGGTTCCGCTGCGAGCAAGCAGCAACAGTCTCAGCGAGGAGGCGCGAACGGCGACGGTGGTGGAGGCGATGAAAACAAATCGACGGTTGAACTGGTGATTCCGGCGACGGTCGTGACGTATCGCGAGGGTGCGTCGCTCGCGGAGCATCTCAAGCTCGAGGGCGCAGACGGGCCGACTGCGATTGACGTAGCCATTCCGGCGGACGCGACGTCGAGCGCGAACGCAAAGTTGCGGGCGCGTCAGTTGTGGGGTACGGATGTGTACACGGCGGATTCGGATCTCGTCGCCGTGCTCGCACACGCGGGATATTACCATCCGACGGCGACTGTGCCGCAAAATTTATCAGAGGTGCACGCCGTGGTCAGAGCTGCGCCGCATCCGGAGGACGGGTACCCGTCTACGAGCCGCAACGGCATTCGATCGAGATCTTGGGGATCGATTCGCGACGGGTGTGGATTCACCGTCGAGAGCGCTCGCGTGGTTACGGTTGACGGCGCGACGACGACGCTCACACCGAACGCGAGCAAGAGAAAGGTGGTGCCGACGTTTTATCCCGTGGAGAAGGAACACATCGTGCACACTAGACACTCTGCGGCGAACAACGACCGCAAGAAGGGTTTGATTCGTGAAGTTACGATTCAGTACAACCTCTGCAACGAGCCGTGGATGAAGTACAGCGTGAGCCTCGTCGCGGATCAGGGTTTTAAGAGATCTCTTTGGACATGCGCTCGACTGCGCCGCGAGGTGCTCTATCTGGAGACGCATTCCAAGAGGTACGAGCTCAGCTGCTCGCCGTCTACCAAGGATGACGAAGAAGACAAGTTTAAGTGGGCCGTGAGCAAGAAGGCGTTACCGCTCGAGAAGACGCACGAGGTGGGCGTGCCGCTGCCAAAGGCGCACGTCGACGTCGTGGCAGACAATTTGAAGTGGGGTGAGATTCTTTGGGGCTCCAACTCCGTCATCATTCGCGGAAAGGAATACAATGTTGTGCGAATTCAGTACATTCCTCGTCAATAAACCGAACGCCGCGGCTTTTTAATATCAATCTCAACGAGCTTTAGTACAATGCGTGCGTGTGTGCGACGTCGTCGTCGTGAATCGAAGGGTGGTTACATTTTGTTACATGACGCAAACGTGGTGTTTCATCAACGAGAAGACAGCTGGCCTCGCGGACCGCGTCCAAAGGTTTCGTCAATCTCCAAGTCGACGCCCCCGAACTCACTACCCTCTGTGCTCCAATCTTCATTCTCGCCACCGATGATAATCTGCTTGAGTCCGTAATATTCACGGGAAAATTGGATGAGAGAGTTGATGAGAACGTCGAGCGCCATTTCGTCGGCGGTGCCGAGATCGACGTACACGCGCGCCCACTCCACCTTGAACTCAACCTCGGACATTTCGTGGAACACATGCGTCGAAGTATCCGTGCTGAACTCGTGCGCCTGCTCCATGGAGTAATCCATAAAGGAGACAGAGTCAAAGTTTTCTTGCGCCTGCATGTTGTAAGAGTTGAATCCGCCGAGCCTTCCGAGGACGAACCAAGCCTTGAACACCTCTTCAAGAAGCGGACGCTCCATCTCTGCGATCGGATTGTGCGATTCGATCCAAATCCAACACCCGAACGGGTTGTACTCGCGAAAAGTCACGAGCGTCGGCACCGTGGATCCGCTTCGCTCTTGATAAATTTTCTCCTGCTTCTCCGCGAACCGCGCTCGAATCTTCTCCTCGATCGCCTGCGGGTTCCCATTCGTCCCTTCGAGCAACGCCGCGATTTCCGGATCCTTCTCCGCATTCTCTTGTAACACCTCCATCCACTTGGGCGTCCCAGATTCCTCCTCTTCATCGCCGCTCGCCGCCTTCTTCTTCGCCGCGTTCGACGCTCCGGCGCCGCGTTCGCGTCTCGCTTCGCGACGCTTCGCCCGCCGCGCCTCCGCACCCTCCTCCTCCCCGGCGCTCGCATCCTTCGCCGCGCGAGCGACGAGACTCATCGCGCGATCACTCACGCGACGATCCAACGCCGCCGTCCCCGTCGTCGCGCGCGCGCCATCGCTTCGTCGTCCAGACACACCGCGCAGCGGCGGTACCGACCGAGCCACTCTCGGCGTCGTCGCTCCCACCCATACCATCGCCATCGGTCGTCACCCACCGCGACCGAGGCGAAGAAACCCTAGAGCGGATCGTAAAAGTCCAACCCGCGTCGTCCGTCCGTCCGTCGCGCGACGACCGATGCCCGCCCTCGGCGTCGACGTCTCCCGCGAGAGCGCCTCGCGAAAAGTGCGCGCGTTTCGCTCGGTGGCGGCGGGACGCACCCCACTCGTCGGTTCATGAACCGTCACGTATAGGGACTCGAGTAAAATATGGCGAGTCACGAACCAGAAATGACCCCCTGATTTCTTCTCGAGGGGAACGAAACGACGTTTTTCAAGAGGGGCTCGGCGATCAATCCTTGAGTCACGATTCGTCAAAATCTGGTCATTTTTTTACCTGTCGATCGCGCGCGCGGGCGTGTCGAGAGTTTTCTCGGAACGCGCGTCGTGTGCCTCACTTGTCGACGCGACGAATCTTTCTTCCTCTCCGCGCGCGCGTGGGGATCGAACAAAGCTGCGACGCATCGTGAACGAACGGAAAACGAACCAAGTCTATTTCTTTTCTTGGATTTCGCAACCTTTCGGTTCGACGAATCTCACCACAGATCAATCAACTCGGCGCGATGTTGAGTCCGACGCGCAGAGCGACGGATTCTTTCGATCGATGCGTCGGGACCCCGTCCCGGGTGCAGGTGCGACGGCGACGCGATTTCGGGGACGAGAGTCGCCGCGTTGGATGACGCGTATTTTTTTCTTCTTATACGTTTGCGCGCGGCGCGCGGTGGTGGGGACGGCGACGGTGTGGGTCGCGTTGGTGTGGGTGTCGGTGATCGAGGGGGACGACGATTGGTGTGCCGCTTCTTTGGAAGACTTTGTGACTGACGGTGTTTTGATCGCCCCGCTCGCGTTGATTAGGTTGATCGATTCATCCCGAGCAGAAGCGCGTTGGATCTCGATGTCGCGCATTACAACTTGTCCCGCGGGGTCGGGGGCGAGGAACGGGAGGCGGAAGTGAAGGAGATCAAATCGCCGGCGAAGGAGGCGTACAAGAAGAGTCTCGCGGATAACTTTCACGTGGAGGATGGAAGCGAATCGGCGAAGATTCTCGCGTTCAAGTCAAAGGCGCCGGCGCCGCCGAGTGGGATGGAAAACTCGGCGCGTGGGGTGTACACGAACAACTCGGCGGGGGTGAAGGCGAAGAAGACGTTCCGTCAGGTGCCGCAAGCGCCCGAGCGCATTTTGGATGCGCCCGAGTTGATCGACGACTATTATTTGAACCTTATCGACTGGGGGACGTCGAACCAGGTTGCGGTGGCGTTGGGATGCACCGTGTACATGTGGAACGCGGATACTGGGGCGATCAACCAGCTTTGCCAGACGAACCCGGATGACGAGGAGGATTACATCACTTCCGTCAACTGGGGCGCGGATGGAAAACACATTGCGGTGGGTACGAACAGCGCGGAGGTTCAAATTTGGGACGCGTCCCAATGCAAGAAGGTGCGTACGTTGCGAGGTCACGCCGCGCGGGTGGGTGCGATCTCGTGGAACGGTTCGCAGCTTGCTACGGGAAGTCGTGATAACAACATTATGATTCACGACGTTCGCATTCGCGAGCATTGCACGTCGACGCTCCAAGTTCACTCGCAAGAGGTTTGTGGTTTGAAGTGGAGCCCGAGTGGCAACCAGCTCGCGTCTGGCGGTAACGACAACTTGTTGCACATCTTTGATGCGACTACGATCGGCAACCAACAAGCGTTGCATAGATTAGATGCTCACCAAGCTGCCGTGAAGGCTCTCGCCTGGTGCCCGTTTCAGTCCAACTTGCTCGCCTCGGGCGGTGGTACCGCCGACCGATGCATCAAGTTCTGGAACACCAACACCGGGGCCATGCTCAACTCTATCGACACGCACTCGCAAGTGTGCGCGCTTCAATGGAACACGCATGAACGGGAGCTCTTGTCCTCGCATGGGTACTCCCAAAACCAGTTGTGTTTGTGGAAGTACCCGACGATGACAAAGATGGCTGAATTGACTGGCCACCAAGCTCGCGTGCTTCACATGGCGCAGTCTCCGGACGGTACCACGGTTGTTTCCGCGGCGGCGGACGAGACTTTGCGATTCTGGAAGTGCTTTGACAACGTCAGCGAGAAGTCCAAGAAGGTGCGTGACTCTAGTGATTCATCCGTTCTTCGCAGGTTCAACTTTCGTTAAGCCGGTTTCGGTTCGCAACCGCTGTACGCTAGTTAGATTTTCCTCACCTCCCACATCACCACCCATCGATTCCGACACACTTTTCCCCCCGCAAACCAGATGGATTCAGGTTTACATTTTCTCTTTAGCCGTTGGCGGCACACCCTGGCACACACAAAATCATTTCACTTCTCACCTTTAGCAGACTTTTTTACACTTCGCGCGCCCGCGTTTCTTGTACCATTGAGAGCCGCTCTTCGTTCCGCACCGCCAAACGCGCTCCTCATCACGAGCGCGGCGAATGAATCTCTCGTTTGCAGGATTTTTGGTCGTTCAGTTTATAAAGTTTTCAACAGGGTTTCAGCAGGTTTTGCGTTCCAAGGGTGTTTCATCAACACCACCAAAAACAGTTTAAAAGCTTGTCTCTGTCTCCTCCAGTCTTCGCGCGGTTGCAAGTGCAAAACAATACTTTTTACAGACGCCACCAATCTACAAGCGCCAACGAACGACCAAACGAACGAACGGTGCGCCGCTCGATACACCGACGCGACATGCTCGTCGATCGAAACAACTTTCGTACGTTTTCATCGCAGCGCGCTTTGACTTTTTATCGCCACCTCCCGCGCGGTGGTGTGCGCTCGCCGCCCCTCGACGCGCGCGCGCGGTCGTTTTCGCGATCGAAATTTGAAAAAAAATCAAAGCCACTCGCTGCGTCCGACGCGAGCTCGACGACTGACGGAACGGTTCTGGATGACGTGAATGCGCGCAGATCACGTCTACGCGGCATTGCGGGACGATGGGAACAATTGCCCGGTGTTGATTTACGTGAGCACGTCGGATGTGGACTCGTGTTGCGCGTTTCGGACGCTCAAGATGATGCTCGTAAACGACAACGTGCCGTTTTCAGTCTTTCCGGTGAGCGGATTCAGAGAGTTGAAGAAGCGAGGAGAGGAGATTCCGGATGACGGCGTGCAACGGGCGATCGTGTTGATCAATTGCGGGGGAACGGTTGATGTGAAGGAGGAGATGGGATTGAAACAAGGCGCGAGGGCGTACGTTTTCGACTCACATAGGCCTTTGGATTTAGAAAACGTGAGAGCGGATAACGACAACGTGTTGGTGCTTAGAGACGACCGCGAGGGTGAGGAAGATTTTCCCGACATGGGACCGGAAGATGAAGACAGCGATAGCGATGAGGATGACGATGATGAGGCGGGGAGAGAGCAGAGGAGACAGCGCGCGGTGGAGCGTCAACGCGAAATGTACGCGTATTACGCTAGAGGTTCCTTCTATGGAAGAGCTACCGGCATGCTGATGTACGACATAGCGTACAAAATGAACAAAGATAGTCTCGAGAATTATTTGCCACTTTGGCTGGCTGTTGTGGCGATGACGGATCAATATGTTCACCAGCGCTTGTCGCACGAGTTGTACACGGCGGGCGTCATGGAGTTGGCGACTCGGGTCAGCGCCATGTCGAACGCCGATACGCCATCGACGCGTTCGTTGGAAGACGGTACCGTCGTGCGGGCATTCGATGAGCGCCGCATCATGTATAGCGAGGAGTACAGATTCATGCTTCTTCGGCATTGGACCCTGTACGAGGCGATGCTTCACAGCAATTACGTTGCGACGGCGATGCAAACGTGGACGGAGCGCGGGAGAGCCAACCTTCGATCCTTGCTCGCGCACGTTGGCATTCCGTTGGAGGTTGCGCAGCAAAAGTATTCACATATGGCGCCTCAACACATGCAGCAATTTGAAGAGAAACTGGGTGATTATGCAGAGTCCCACGGCCTCGACAACTTGAAGTTTTGGTCCTTCCAATACTCTCACGGTTACTCGATGAAAGTGTGCGCGTCCGACGTCGTGCACGGCGCGACAGCGTTGCTCGAAGGATTCATGGATAAGGATGACAGCGAGAAGACACGCGCGGACAGCTTTTGGCGCGCGGCCCAAGCGTTGTCGCTCGGAAACTGGGAAGAGATGCAGGCGGGCATCAGCCAAGCGATTCGCACGCAGCAAGCGGTTATTCGTCAGGGCGGCATCGCTCTGTCTTCCCGGGCGCACATTCGCACCAGGGGAAGTTTGCGCTTCTTCTCGCTCCTCGATCACGGCTCACCGGGTGATGTGAAATTGTTCACCCATCCGCTTTCCCTGTTAAAGCTGGCCCTGTTCATTCAGGATGGTTTGCGCGTCGTTCGCCAAATCATGAGAGCGCTCGTCGTCATCGGACCGTCCGATAGCGATCCATCCATGGCTTTAATCGTCGGCGTCACGGGTAGACCAAACACGGACGATTCGGTGGACGGAAACTACTTCAACAACTCGTTCAAGGAGGCTGCTAGACGCACGAACGCCCGCTTCGAGTACGACTCGTTTGAGGCTTCGGTGCTCGAAGTCGCCCAGAGCGATCTCGGCCAGTTCATGGAGGCTCTCTCTGACGTCGATGCGGAGCGCGTGGCGCGCGCGAGAATGGCGTTGGAGGACGATTAAAGCGCACGTAGCATATCATTGTCAAATATTCAGATGAAAAAATCTATTCAAAGTACAGCATCTTATACAGTAATGGACGCGACCGCGAACGCGCGTCTAGTCTTTGTGCGACAACCAAGCCAACATGAGCTTGAGATCGGTGAGGCAGAGTTTCAACGCGTACGTCCAGTTTTCGTCCCGATTAAACGTAAAGCTCACCTTCTTCCCATCGATCTTGTCTCCAGAGATTGCAAACGGAAGCTCAAACGCGGGGTTCACTCCTTGTCTCACATCCTTTGCTCGCATAAACTCGCTCAACTCGGAGAGACAGGTGAGAAATCCGAGAAGTGCCTTGTCGTATTTATGAGACGAGATTATGGATACCGGACCGAAGAGCTCGTAGACGTTTCCTTTCGAGTCTAGAACCTTTGGAAAACTACCCATCGGTTTGAGGGTGTACTGCGTAAATGTGAATTTGCATATCCGAGCCATGGAATGCAAAAGAAGACAGGAGAGTCCAAACGCGACGTTGATTTCGTCCCACTCCACGGCGACGTTTGGTAAACGCCCCAACCGAAAACCGTTAATCGTCCCGAACGCCCCGTCGGTCCAGATGTGGAACGCATCGTTGAACACGTTCGTCTTTTCTAATCGATTGATGTGATTTTGCGCCTGCTCGATTCTCGACAGAATCGAATCCCGTTTCTCCAAGTGCGCGTGCAAATTTTTCTTAAACGTGTGAAACTCTCGCCAATAATGATCCTCCGCTTCATCCAACGCCGCCGCTTTCTTGGCCAAGTTATTCCTCGCCGTCCGAGTCGACGCCAACTCAAGCTTCAAAGCATTGATCGTCTCCATCGCCTCGGCCTCAGACTTTTCTAAATCCTTGACGACATTCGTCAACGCCCCCGGAGCGCTTTCCTCCTCCTCGTTCGCCTCTCTCAACCGTTCCAACGTCTCCTCGTACCTCGCGCACTCCGCCTCCGCCTCGGCCGTTTTCCTTCGCACTTCGCGCAACACGCCCAACGAACACGTCTCGCACAACGGGTGATCCTTCCCGCTCAAATCGCTGGCAACGTCAAAAATCTTAGCCAAAACGCTCGCCTTGACTTCGCACTCGGACGCGTCGCCGTTTGGAAGCATCACGAACGACTCCCCCATCGCACCCGCCCGGTGGTGCGCATCGACGACTCGCGATCGCCCTGGCGGGCTTCGCATGGACCCATCCCCACCGCCAGGGAGCTGACGCCGACGTTCACGCGTCGCGAGTTCGGGCGCGAGCACGACGAAAGATTCATCCAAACTCGTCGCGTTCGCGTTCGTCGTCGTCGGGCCGACATCGCACGAGAAATCCAACGCGCACGCGCACGCGAGACACCGAAATTCCACACCGCCGGCGTTCGGTGGTCCGTCCCGTCCGACGGCGGCGGCGGCGACGGGTGCCATCGCGAGGCGTGATCTCGCGTCGCTATAACGGTTCGTTCGTTCTGATTTGTATTAAAAAAATCAAAATGTTCTTTCTTCTATTACGCGATTCACGACGACGTCGACTCATCAGAGACGTCCTGATTATTGTCGTCGGCGGCGTTCTCGTCGGATTGCGCGCCGTCGGCATCGTTCGCTGCGGCGAACGCGGCGTCCAAGTCGATGCGATCGAGGACGAGTTTCAAATCGTCGCGTTTTACGAGCGAGAGCGCTTGGGAAATCGACGCTCGAAGTTCGTCGCGATCAATGGCGGCGAATCCGCTCTCGACGTAGAGTTCTCGTGGCCAATCGAACATGTACTTGATGCACGCGTCTTCCGCGGAGGAGGCGTCGCGGACGTGCGTAAAGCTTTCAATCTTGTCGATTTCTTCCGCGGCGGCGGACGCGTCGCGTTGAAGCAGCGCGAGCTTGGCGGCGGCGAGGTAATAGAATGGTGTTTGTGGCTTTGGATCGAGGGCGATGGCCGGATCGAGTTCAATCCTGTTACCGACTCTCGTACCGGCGTCGATCGCCGCGTTGATCTCCTCGGCGCGCTTGACGCGCGCAATCGTGGCGTTTTTGATGCTGTCGAGGTAGCTGTCGCGACCAAAGGACGCGGCTTCGACGTCGCCTCGCTTGACGGATTCAACCAGGACGCGTAAAAACACCTTTGCCGGAAGGACGGCGCCGCTCTCGATGAACGTACGCGTGTACTCCATAGCCAAATCGAAGAGGTTGTAGTTGAACGCGGAACCGATGACGGACGCGGTGGCAAAGTGATGCAAACCAAACTCTTCGCGCGTGGCGTCGTACAACTTGTACGTCGTCTCAAACGGCGCCCTGTATACGCAATAATACGCCTGCTTCATCAACCTCGCCGTGGGCTTGCCTCCAATCAAATAAATGTTCTCCGTCATCCACAACGCCGTGTCGAAATCTTCCAACTCGTGCATTTTTGAGTACAAATCCAAAAAAACGAGCTCGGTCCACTGCTGTCGCACTCCCTTCTCCGACGAATACTTGGCCACCCTAATCGCGTGCATCTTCGCCATCAGGTCCAGCACCGTCTTGATGTCCTCCTTACTCGCAATCTTCGTCGCGATTATACGCATCGCCCTCGAGCTCGGGGTGTACTTGCCACTCTCCACGCGTTTCGTCGCGAGTCGCGCCGCGTCCGCGCACGTCTCGGCGCACGCCAACTCGGCGTCCGACGGGTTCTTCACCAAAAGCGATCGAAGCATCGGCGGATCGCGCGGAACCTCATCCGGGATGACGTACGGCTCTTTTTCCTTCCTCGCTTTACCCGCTTTACCCGCGGCGTCGCCCCCGTCGTCGTCTATCTCTTCAGAGTCTTCTTCTTCAGACGCCGAGCTCGACGTCTCCGTCGCCTCGTCCGGCGCAGTCACCGTCGCGTACCCACACCTCGCTCCGCTCGCCGCGAACCCACCGTGACGCGACAACGCCGACGCCACCTTCCCCGCCGTCCCCTTCGTCGCCACGAACCGTCGTCCACTCTCCTTTCCGTTCGTCAGCCGCCGCGTCGCCTCGGTCGACCCGTCTCGCGTCTCTCTCGCCCTCGTCGCCGCCGTCGTCATCGCGCCACAGCCGACCGCCACCGCCGCCCCGCGACCCCCCACCGAGGTCGTCGATAACGTCCGCGCGGCGTCCACGGCGACCCGCGCCGCGATCGCGTGCACGCGTCGTCGCGGCATCGTTTTTCCTCGCCGCCCGCGCGCGCCGCTACGCGAAAATCAAATCAAAAGCCTTCCGTCGCCGCGCGTGAGGCTTCGCG
>Ga0255768_10001687_pt1 | contig 22547 bp, 24 predicted proteins | sample 071ome_33_FD_179983 | JGI IMG/M metagenome (GOLD analysis project Ga0255768, IMG submission 179983) | Coastal salt marsh microbial communities from the Groves Creek Marsh, Skidaway Island, Georgia - 071412AT metaG (version 2) | ecosystem: Environmental > Aquatic > Marine > Intertidal zone >...
ATATATTTTTTTTTGATTTAACTGTATGGTCTAGTTCTTTAAGAATCTCAAGCAAGCCTTGCATATTAGCCAATGGAACTGCATTAGGGCCGTCGGATAGAGCTTCTTTGGGATTTGGATGAGTCTCCATAAAGATACCTGAAATACCTACCGATACAGCCGCTCTGGCAAGTAAAGGAACAAATTCACTTTGACCGCCACTTCGATCCCCCTGCCCGCCTGGTTGTTGAACTGAGTGGGTAGCATCAAAAACTACTGGGCAATTCGTATCACGCATAATTGCAAGGCTTCTCATGTCTGAAACAAGGGTGTTGTATCCAAAAGAAACGCCCCTCTCACAAACCATGATATTGTCTAAACCGCCATTGGCATCTTTTGCTTTCTGTACAACCTGCTTCATATCTTGTGGGGCAAGGAACTGTCCTTTTTTAATGTTCACCGGCTTTCCTGATTTAGCAACAGCAACTATAAAATCAGTTTGCCTGCATAAAAAAGCGGGGGTTTGCATCACATCAACCACTGCCGCCACATCATTTACCTGATCTTCTGTATGGATATCAGTCAACACGGGAACGCCAATTTGTTTTTTAACTTCAGCTAAAATTCTTAAGCCTTCATCAATACCGAAACCACGAAATGTTTTATTTGAACTTCGATTAGCTTTGTCAAAAGAGGATTTAAAAATAAATGGGATTTTTAATTGATTAGTGATTTCTTTTAATTGGCCCGCAACATCCATTGTCATTTGCTCAGATTCAATGACGCATGGGCCAGCAATTAAGAATAATGGTTGATCAAGACCAGCATTAAAATGACATAGTTTCATAACTTACCTCTTTTGTGCAGCTTTGACAAAGGATAAAAATAGTGGGTGACTATCTTTAGGGTTCGATGTAAATTCAGGGTGGAACTGACAACCAAAAAACCATGGATGGTTATCCTCTCTTAGCTCAATTATTTCACAAAGATCCTCTCCAGGCGTTCTGGATGATACGACCAGTCCTGCATCGATTAATTGATTGACATATAAATTATTCACCTCATAACGATGACGGTGTCTTTCATTAACATGGTTACCATAAATTTTATAAGCGAGTGTTCCTTTTTTTACAGAAGCTTTTTGTGCACCCAACCTCATCGTTCCGCCCAGATCTGAATGTTGATCACGCTTCATAATCTCCCCTGACTGATCCTGCCACTCGGTTATTAAACCGATTACAGGGTGAGGTGTATTAGAATTAAACTCTGTACTGTTGGCTAACTTTAGTCCCGCAACATTTCGGGCAAATTCAACTACAGCGAGCTGCATTCCGAGACAGATGCCTAAAAAAGGGATGTTATTTTCTCTAGCAAATTGAATTGATCTTATCTTCCCTTCGGTACCACGTATACCAAAACCACCAGGAATTAAAATTGCATTCATCCCCTTAAGACTATCAACGCCATTCTTCTCAACATCCTCCGAGTCAATAAAATGAATTTTCACCTTCGTATTATTATGCAACCCAGCATGAATGATGGCCTCAGTTAATGACTTATATGACTCGGTTAAATCAACGTATTTTCCAACAAAGGCTAAATCAATGGTCTCAGATGCCTTATCAAGCATGGTTGTTATTTTTTTCCAGCGGGATAAATCTGCTTTTTTTGCTTTAATTTTGAGTTTATGGCATACAATGTCATCAATACTTTGATCATGCAACATGACAGGAATTCGATAGATAGAATCAGAATCAAGAGCAGATATTACAGCTTTAGGGTCAACATTGGTAAATAAAGCAATTTTTTGTTTTTCTTCTTCTGGAATCGGCCTCTCAGACCTGCATAATAAGATATCTGGTTGAATACCAATTTCTCTTAATTCCTTTACAGAGTGCTGAGTTGGTTTGGTTTTAAGCTCTCCAGCGGTATTAATCCACGGTAATAACGTTAAATGAATGTAGCACGTGTTATCACGCCCCTCTTCAACTCCCATCTGACGAATGGCCTCAAGAAAAGGTAATGATTCAATATCACCAACCGTACCGCCCACCTCAACGATGGCAATATCAGCATTATTTGCGCCCTCTCTTATATGAAGTTTAATTTCATCAGTAATATGGGGTATGACTTGAACCGTTTTTCCAAGATACTCCCCGCGCCTCTCTTTTTTAATAACACTGTCATAAATTTGACCCGTGGTGAAATTATTTTTTTTAGTCATCTTAGAGGATATAAATCGCTCGTAATGTCCTAAATCCAAATCAGTTTCAGCGCCATCGTCAGTCACAAAAACCTCTCCATGCTGAAAAGGACTCATGGTGCCTGGATCAACATTAATATATGGATCAAGCTTAAGCATTGTTATGGTGAGATTTCTAGATTCTAAAATTGCCCCGAGGCTGGCGGCAGAGATACCTTTACCCAAAGATGAAACAACTCCGCCAGTTACAAAAACAAATTTGGTCATGATAGGGCTTTAAAAAGATTTCTGACGGAATATAATTTTACGTTAAAGCATGAGTGATCACAATCTATAATTATTTTTTTCTCCATCGACTGTAGTCATTAAAACGATTCATTACCTCGCTCATATCTTCCTTGGATAAAAGGTTGGGTTTTGATACCTGATTCGCTAGGATATAAATCTGACAAAGGTGTTCTACCTCCTCGGCTATATCTGATGCTTCATTAAGATCAACCCCCGCACAAACCACGCCATGATTTGCGATTATGCACGCCTTACGACCTTTCATCGCCTCTAAAATATTATTTGATAATTCTTGGGTTCCAAACATTGCATATTTGGCATAACGAATATCATGGCCACCTGCAACAGCAATCATGTAGTGAAAAGAATCAAGTTTAGTTTGGGTTAAACTCATAGCTGTGGCATAAGGTGAATGGGTATGAACGATTGCGTTAATAGCTAAATTTGTTTTTAAAAGATCTTTATGGAAAAGCCATTCACTGGATGGGTTAAGATTATTTTCCGGGTTAAGTTTATTACCATCAAAATCTAGCTCAACAATGACATCTGGATGTAAATCTTTATTCGCCAAACCGCTAGGAGTAATATAAAAACCATGTTCTGATCTAACGCTTACATTTCCGGTCGCACCATGATTTAAGCCTTTTTCATTTAAATTCATGGCTATTTCACATAAATGAGTTTTTAATTTATCACTCATAATAATTCCTTTAATGAAGATGGATTAAAGACACCATCCTCACAGATAATATTGGATATATACTTGCTGGGCGTTAAATCAAAGGCTGGATTAAGAACGGGAGAGGTTGTTAGCGAGACTGTAGACATTGATCCATCCATCAACTTGCCTGTGATTTGACTCACCTCGCTTCCACAACGATACTCAATTTCAAACGGATGATTATCGCTAATAAATTTTGCATCCATCGTGCTTTTGGGTGCGGCAACATAAAAGGGGATATTATTTTCATAAGCTACTACGGCTTTTAAATAGGTGCCAATTTTATTAACCACCTGGCCATCTAATGAGATTCGATCAGCACCTACAATCACGCAATCTACTTCCCCTTTTTGCATAAGATAACCGGCAGCATTATCTGTAATAACCGTATGTTTGATACCTGCCTGCTCTAATTCCCATGCCGTTAAGCTCGACCCTTGATTTCTTGGGCGTGTTTCACTTACCCAAACATGAATATCCATTCCTAATTCAGCAGCATGATAAATGGGGCTTAGCGCAGTTCCGTAATCCACAGTTGCAAGCCAGCCCGCATTGCAATGGGTAAGGATATTTAACTTATCTTTTTTTAAAGTCTTGAGTAAGTCAAGGCCATGAAGGCCAATTTTTTGATTTGTTTGGATATCATCCTCAGCCAGCTTGTCTGCATAACTCCAAGCTTCTTCATATCGCTTTGTTGGAGCAACTCTTTTTACATGCTCAGCTATTGCCTCAATGGCCCAGGCAAGGTTGACCGCCGTAGGCCTTGCACTAATAAGCTTTTCCTTAACTTTAGCAATAAATTCATCGCTCTGACTCTCTTTGAGAGCTATTGCAAAACCATAAGCTGCAGTCACACCAATTAAAGGAGCTCCCCTGACCCACATTCTTTGAATAGAATGAATCACCTCATCTAAAGTTTTAATTTCTTTTAAAACAAATTTGTGAGGAAGCTCGGTTTGATCAATAATTTGGATTGAATTTTTACTTTCTGAGCCTATTATTGTTCTGTAATTAATATTGTTAACTTTCATTGATATATTCTAACTGACATATCTCAAAAGTTAGTCCACAAAATCTGTGGATAACTTTGTGCATTATTTATGTATAAATTCGCAACTTATGATTTTTAAAGATTTTTTTCACACCGCTTAAAAATTAATCTTAAAAAAAATCTTTTAAAAACAATAAGTTATTTTATCTGATTGATTATATAGGGTTTTTTTCTCTAAGTTAAAGTATTTGATGAATTCATGTGTATAACTTATTTAATTTAGGTAAGGCCTGAAGGCAGTTTTGGCTAGTAATACGGGCGATTTCCTCTGCGGGAATATTACGAAGCTGAGCTAAAAAAGCACCGATTTTAGCTAATTGAGACGGTGTATTGGTTGTTCCTTTTGTAAGCCATGATGGAGCAATATCAGGGGCATCTGTTTCGAGCACAATGGCATCAAGAGGTATTTGAGTTGCAAGCCTTTGAAGATGTTTAGCTCGATCGTATGTCATTGCCCCTCCAAAACCCAACTTAAATCCTAATTCAATAAATTGACTGGCTTGTTGCATGCTTCCATTAAATGCATGAGCAATTCCACCTCGCACAGGATAGCGTCTTAAATTCTTTAAAATCCTATCAATTGCCCCCCGAACATGCATAATTACTGGTAAATCATATTTTTTAGCTAGTTTTAATTGGTGCACAAAAATAGCTTCCTGTTGATCGATGTTGTCTTTACGCTCAAAAAAATCTAATCCAATTTCACCGAGGGCAATAATTTCTTCATTTTCAGAAATCCAGTTATCTAAATTTTCTAAATCACCCTCCTTTAATTTATCAATATACATAGGGTGAAAACCTAGAGCAAAACTCACATGCTTAAATTGCCTAGACAAATCTATGACCGATACTAAATTACTGGGGTCAACGGATGGAACGACAATATGATCAACTTCTTGCCTCTCGCATTCGCGAATAATTGTCTCTAGGCTGTCATTGATACTAATAAAATCAAGATGGCAATGACTATCAATCCACATTTTATTTATCTATACGACTAATAATACGAATATCTTGATCAAATTGACGAATGTCATTAAAGCGAAGCTTAATCTTTTCATCCATTTTTTTTAATACGGGTAGGTTAAATATGTTCATCGCATTTCCCCCTAAAAGAGTTGGTGCAACATAGAAAACAAACTCATCAATGAGTCCAGCTTGAAGAAGAGATCCATTTAGAGTGGGGCCAGCCTCAACTAAAATATCATTTAGCTCGAGTGTCATCATGAACTCAATCAAAGAGTCGAAACTGATTTGTTGTTTATTTTTTTCAAGTTTTACAAATTGAGCATTAGATTTTTTCAAAAGATTAAGTTTTGAATTTGGATCATCACAATAACAAACATAAGTATTTTTTTTCTTTAGCAAATGCGATCCAGGATGGATTCTTAACTGAGAGTCCAAAATAATTTTTTTTGGTTGGTCATCATCGCTCCAGTCAATGACATCCAGATTTGGATTATCGGTATTAACAGTACCCACACCAGTTAGAATGGCAGAGCTTTGAGCGCGCCAAAACTGTACATCTTGACGAGAGGCATCTGAAGAAATCCACTTGCTCTCACCACTTTCTAATCCTATATGTCCATCCAATGATGATGCAATTTTAGATCGTATAAAAGGTCTTCCTTTATTGAAACGGTAAAAAAAGCCTTCATTAATTTTAATGCACTCATCTTCAAGCAAACCTACATAAGTTTCAATACCGGCATTATTAAGAGCCTTTATCCCTTGGCCATCAACAAGTGGATTTGGATCACGCATTCCAATTACAACACGACTCACGCCAGCATCGATAATTGCGTTAATGCATGGTGGAGTTTTACCATAATGTGAACATGGTTCTAGGGTTACAAACAACGTTGATGATTTAGTTTTATTACCTGCGCTCTTTAGAGCAATAACTTCCGCGTGAGCTGATCCTAATTTCTCGTGAAAACCCTCGCCTACAATCAAGCCATTATGGATTACGAGGGCTCCAACACAGGGGTTTGGATGAGTCTTACCCTGGCCTTTTTTTGCAATTGCAATGGCCTGTGCCATAAAAAAATAATCTTGATCTAAAGGTTTCACCTCAGTCTAAATCTTTGATTGCATTGTTAAAATCTTCAACATCCGAAAAACTTCTATAAACAGAGGCAAACCTAATATAGGCGACTTTATCAAGCTTCTTAAGTTCATGCATTACCGCTTCCCCAAGATCCCGAGAATTAATCTCTCTCTCACCAAAAGCGAGTACCTTATTGATGATGTTCTCTACAGCTTGATCAATAAATTCAATGGGTACTGGTCGTTTATGAAGTGCGCGCGTCAGTGAGTGAAGCAATTTTTCACGATTAAATTCTTCCCTTTTACCATCCTGCTTAATAATTTGTGGAAGGGTTAGCTCAATTTGTTCATAAGTTGTAAAACGTTTTTCACATTTAGAACATTTGCGCCTACGACGAATAGAGTTTGTTTGATCATTAACTCTTGAATCAATGACTTGTGTATCTTCTGCTTTACAAAAAGGGCACCTCATAATGAATTATTTTTCGTAGACAGGAAAATTGGACGTAAGCTCATTTACTTTTACCTTAACGTCTTGAGTAACATTTTCATCATCTGGATGATCCAGCACATCAGCAATAAAATGCGCCACCTGACTGGCCTCGTTTTCTTTAAAACCTCTAGTCGTGATTGCAGGGGTGCCTAATCTAATTCCAGAGGTTACAAATGGACTTTCTGGATCATTTGGAATTGAATTTTTATTTACTGTGATATGAGCCTGGCCTAATAATTGATCTGCCCTTTTTCCTGTTAAGCCTTTGGGTCTAAGGTCAACAAGAAAAACATGTGACTCTGTTCTACCAGAAATAATTCGATATCCTCTTTCCTGAAGTTTTTTTACCATAGCTTGTGCATTTTTAACAACTTGTTGTTGATAAACTTTAAATTCAGGCTTCAAGGCTTCCAAGAAAGCAGTCGCCTTTGCGGCAATCACATGCATTAAAGGCCCCCCTTGAATGCCAGGGAATACAAATGAATTGATTATTTTTTCATGCTCGGGCTTGGCAATAATAAAACCCCCTCGTGGGCCTCTAAGTGATTTATGCGTTGTTGAGGTTACAAAATCAGCATAAGGAACTGGATTCGGATAAACGCCCCCCGCAATTAAACCCGAATAATGGGCCATATCTACCATGAAATAAGCGCCTACCTTTTTAGCAATCTCACTCATTCTTTGCCAATCAAACCTTAAAGCATAAGCTGACGCCCCACCAATAATTAATTTTGGTTTACTCTCTAAGGCAATTTTTTCCATAGCATCGTAATCAATTTCCTCATTGTCATTAAGGCCATAAGGAACAATATTAAAAAGCTTTCCAGATAAATTTGCCGGGGAGCCATGCGTTAGATGCCCACCATGACCAAGATTCATGCCCATGATAGTGTCACCCGGCTTTAAGATTGCAAAATACACAGCCTGATTAGCCTGGCTTCCAGAGTGTGGCTGAACGTTAACATATTCAGCACCATATAATTTCTTTAATCGATCTATAGCTAACTGCTCGACTTGATCAACAAATTCGCAGCCGCCATAGAAACGCTTTGCAATATAACCTTCGGCATATTTATTGGTTAATTGAGAACCCTGAGCTTGCATCACCGCAGGGCTTGTATAATTTTCAGAGGCAATAAGCTCAATATGTGCTTCTTGTCTGTCTACTTCGTTGTTAATTTGGCTCCAAAGCTCTGGATCAGAATCTTTTATGTGGTAATCTTTGTTAAACATTTTTGAATCAAATAATTAAGTTAAATAATGTTATATTTTATCATGAGAGCCCTTAAAGCTTAGGGAGTTTCATCAATTCAATAAAGTAATCGATTATTATGAAATGGACAGATACACAGCTAATTGCAGAAATGCTTTTTGACTTAAAACCAGACATTGATCCAAAAACAATTCGTTTTACCGATCTTTATCAATGGGTTATCGATTTAGAAGGCTTTAGTGATGATCCCAAAAAATGTGGGGAACGAATTTTAGAAGCTATCCAATTAGCGTGGATTGAGGAATATGAGTGAGATTAACCCTGCTATTTTTCGAGCCTACGATATACGCGGTATTATTGATGACAGTCTTACTGAAGAATCAGCTCGCCTGATTGGAAAGTCCATTGGTAGCGAGTGTGTAGAACAAAAACAAGCTACTATTTGTGTCGGTAGGGATGGTCGGTTATCTAGCCCTCTCTTATCTCAAGCACTTATCTCAGGTATCTTAAGCACCGGCACTGATGTAATTAATATTGGGGTGGTCGCCACACCCATGCTCTATTTCAGCAACTTTAAGCTAAATACCCACACAGGTGTGATGATTACTGGAAGTCATAATCCTTCTAATTACAATGGATTCAAAACGGTTATTAACAAAAAAACATTATCATCCAATGATATTCAAAATCTTTTAATACGAATTCAGAAAAAAAAGTTTTTTGTTGGGCAAGGAAAAGAATTCAATGAGGATATTAAAGCTGATTACTTAGAGGCCATATTAAAAAATGTCAACTTAAATAGGTCAATGAAAATTGCAGTCGACTGCGGTAATGGCGCCGCGGGTGTATGTGCTAAAGAGCTATTTGAAGGTCTTGGAGTAAATTCATCTAACCTTTATTTTGAAGTGGATGGTCATTTTCCAAATCATCATCCCGACCCATCTAATCCTAAAAACTTAACTGATCTTATTGATGTCGTTCAAAAAGAAAATTGCGAACTTGGTCTGGCATTTGATGGCGACGCGGATCGTTTAGGTGTTGTGACCAGCTCAGGTGAAATCATTTATCCAGATCGCCAGCTCTTGCTTTTTGCTGAGGCTGTTTTAAAAGAAAAACCTGGTTCATCAATTATCTTTGATGTTAAATCAACACGCTACCTCTTTGATTGGATTAAAGATCGAGGAGGTAATCCTGTTATTTGGAAAACTGGACATTCGCTTATTAAAGCTAAGATGAAAGAGATGGATGCTTCTTTAGCTGGTGAAATGAGTGGGCATACTTTTTTTAATGATCGATGGTACGGTTTTGATGATGCCCTTTATGCGGCAGCAAGATTACTCGAGATATTGAGCCATCATGATAATCCTTCCGAATTACTTGAAGCCTTGCCTAAGGGCACAAGTACACCTGAACTTAATATTAATCTCAATGAAGGTGAGCAACATAAAATCATTGAGCAGCTCCAAAAAGAGGCTACGTTCCCAAAATCAAATAACATAATAAAAATAGATGGTTTGAGGGTTGAATATGACTTTGGTTTTGGATTAATGAGGGCATCTAATACAACACCAGTAATTGTATTAAGGTTTGAGGCGGATGATCCTTTGAGCCTATCAACGATCCAGGAGGAATTTAGACATGTTTTATCAAAATACATTGAAAACAAAAAATTACCTTTTTAACATCCTTATCTTTTTACCGAGCATATTTTTTTTAATGCCATTAAGTGCTGTTGAAAAATCAAGCGCGCCTGATAAAGCCATGCTTTATATTATTTCACCTCAAGACGGTGATACAGTCTCAAGCCCTTTCAAAGTGATCTTTGGGTTAAACGGTATGGGAGTTGCGCCCGCTGGTATAAAAATGAAAAATACCGGGCACCATCATTTACTTATCGATCTTGCTCAATTACCAGATATTAATCTCCCTATCCCTAGCGACGACCATCATAGGCATTTTGGGAAAGGGCAAACGGAGGCATTCATTGAATTAGATAAAGGGGAACATACCCTACAATTAATACTGGGTGATCATATGCATTTACCCCATGAGCCGCCTATCATTTCAAAAAAAATAAGGATTAAAGTTAATTAGATTCTTTACAAGCAATATCTAAATATGCTCGATTCACTGTGTTGGGATTTGCTTCAAACCACTCAGAAGATTGCCCTTTTGTATAAATAGCTTTGCCGGTAGCGTTATTACTTTTGTAGATTGAATAAGCCATAAAACGGATTTTTGTGCTTGAGCAATCAGCCTGAACCAAGCTTTTGAGAGAATGATAAGCGTATTTTTCTGGAGGCTGAGGTTCGTCAAAACTTTCCATAACCCAAAGCCTAACCTTATTATCAATCTTCTTAAAATCTCCAAGCTTTATATAAAAAGAGGATTTTTTCTGTTCGTCTTTATGAATAAGAGTCCAGCTATCCTCTGCAAGAAGATTAAAAGACAAAAATATCAATAAAAATATCAAACGCATCAAAATATTATAAACAAAAAAAAGCCCGAGCAAGTCGGGCTTTTTGGTAGAACAAATAAAATTACTTGTTCATTACGTACATGGTTACTTCGAAACCGAAACGCATTTCTGTAGCAGCTGGTTTAGTCCACATAATATTTCTCCTAAAATAAGGTTAATTAATTAGACTTGGCTGAACACATCGGGCAAGTGCATTGCCAGCTGTGAAAAAGCCAATCAGTAATTTCTGTATTTTTACAATAATTATATTTCATTAAGAAATTATTTATTGCAAACGTACATTGTTACTTCAAAACCAAAACGCATTTCAGTTGCAGTAGGTTGTGTCCACATAGTATTTCTCCTTGTTTATGTTAAATAAAAGTCATTAAACATAAACCAGATCATTGAAGATGTAATCCTAGGATCACAAAAGTTCAACTTGAGATTTACAGTGTAATATTAATTGGAAGAGCCTCAAAGGGCTATGAAGATGAACATGAAGATAGACTAGTGAAAATCATTATCAAAATTAATAATTTTGATAATAAAAAACCCTAATAACTCAATCTGAGTTATTAGGGTTCAAATTAAGAGGGACTTAATAGTCGCCTAAATCAGCGCCTTCGCCTTCTCCAGTTGGATTAAAGCCTCCATTACCGCCGATCAATAATGCATCCGTTGGATGGAATGCATCTGCCGCGGCAGGGGCATCAAGATCTCCAAGATCTGCACCGCCTTCAGAACCATCTGGATTAAAGCCTCCATTACCACCGATCAATAATGCATCCGTTGGATGAAATTCTTCCTCAGGCTCCGGTGTTGCACATCCGAAAAGTAAACCACCAACTAAGGCAGTAAGTAAAAGTTTCTTCATTTAATTCCTCCCTAATATAATGTTTCTAGCCTTGAAAGCAGAAGCCTTTAAAGCGAAATGATATTCATTCCTATCTGTAATATGACAAGATTAGCCCTTTATGTCAATGAGTGATTTATTTAAATGTTTAAATTTTTCTAGATTTTCTAGAAAAAATTGCGCATTGGAAGAGCCAAGTACAGTTGATTCCTGCAGTAATTTTATAGCTTTACCTCTTTGTTCGGGAACGATGAAGCCATAGTAATAAAGTATACCAAGGCTATAAAGAGCATCAGGATATTTATTACTTGAGGCTTTTTTTAACCATACATAGGCCTTGGGTTTAGGTATAAATTCTCCATTCACAAATAAGAGCCAAAGTTTATATTGCGCAACAGCATCGCCTGCTACACCTAATTTATTTAAATCATCAATATTATTTTCAGAAGAACTTGAACTTGAAGCTCTTTGTTGTAAATAATTCTTGAAATCATTATCAATACCATGGAGCGAAATTAAAAATTTTTGAGCATTGTAATTATTTTGTAGGGCAGATAGGGTAAGAAGGCTTTCAGCTTTTAATGGATTTTTTGCGCTTATGATTGAACCATATTCATACAATGCATGCGCCTCTCCATCTAAAACCTTTTTTAACGATTCTTGTGCGTAAATAGTATTTAACAAAAATAAACTTATTAATAAAAAAATGGACTTTCTAAAAAACATATCAAATTTGGTAATTATTTTTTAAAGGAATATAATTATAAGATGACTTTATTGAAATATATTAGTGTAGTTTTTTTACTAAGTTTATCTTGGTTTGCACATGCTGATGCAAACCCTGATCTATGGCCTTATATTAAAGAGCGCATGTTTAAAGATAAAGTTATTAATGAAGCCGACTTTATCAAATTGTCGGGCCCTAAAAGAGCTTCTAGTGGTGCTCAAGTTCCAATTAATATTGAAGTAAATGCTCCTGCAGAAATAAATATCAAGCATATTTTTGTTGTCATTGATGCTAATCCAGGGCAACATGCCGCGACCTATTTTTTATCTGAGAAAACGCAAAATATCGATATATCTACAAGAATCAGAATGGAGACTGACTCTTATGTAAGGGCAGTTGCCGAGGATAGTGAAGGCAAGCTTTATATGAGCTACCAACAAATAAGAGCTTCAGGAGGTTGCAGCGGTTATATGGATGTCTTTGATCCTGAGCTAACAAAAGATCTAGGCAAAATTCTTATGAAAGCAAAATCAGGGTTCTTAACAACAAGAATTAAACATCCTAACTTTACTGGGCTTCAAAAAGATTTAGCTTCTGGCGGGTTCATTCCTGAATGGATAGTAAAAAATCAAGTTTACTTGCATGAAGATGAGGTCATTTTAGCTGTACACAATAAGATATCAATTAGCCAAGACCCGTACTTAAAAATACGTTTGCCAGAAAATTTAACAGGAGAAATAGTTCTTAATGCTGTTGATACAAAAGGTAATCAGTTTTCAAGAAAAATTCAAATTTAAGTCAATATAAATTTCATAGCAGCAATAATAAGTACCACCCCCAATATCTTTTTTAATCCTTGCGGATTAATCTGCTTAATGCCAAGTTGAGTGCCAATCAGTACGCCTAACAAAACTGTAAATGAGAAGAGGATAATAGTTGGCGGCATGTGTCCAAGGGATGAATAATTTCCTGCTAATCCGGCTATTGAATTACATAAAATAAATATGGCAGCGGTGCCTGATGCACCCCTGATGGTTGTCCAGCCCATAAATATAATCAGAGGTGACAAAAAAATACCTCCCCCCGTTCCTGTTAAACCTGATATTAAACCAATTAAAGCGCCGAGCATGAATGCCAATAAAAAATTAACTTTTTGTAAACTATCTTGCTGATGAATAAAATTAAAGATTAACTGCAATCCTGCAATTATTAGAACAGCTCCTAACAAAGGTCTAAAAAAGTGTATTGGCAGGTCGATATAACCTCCAACAAAGGCTGCTGGAATCGATCCAATAACCGTAGGTATCAGAACTGAAAGATTTAAAAAACGATATTTAAAAAAACGATAGCTTGCAATGGATGAGACAATGATGTTTAAACTTAAACCGATGGGTCTAATCATATGTATTGGTGTACCCATAAATGACATGATGGCAATATAAGAGGAGGCACCCCCATGACCCACAGATGAATAAATGACAGCACCTATAAAAATAAAAAAGGCTGTAATCAAATCATTCAAAGTAAAAAAATCAAGGATTATCATTTACTCGAAACAGCTTCGAAGGAGTTTTAAATTTGATATTTTAAAGGTACCAATACTTTTAGAATTATCCATCAGGTAGTGAAAATAAACTGTAAATTGACCCTCGTCGAGAATATCTCTAACTAAATTCTTAGGGATAATTTCACTTCGCCTTTTATCAAGCTGTAAAGTATTAGATATAAATTTATTATTTTTAGTTTTGATAGCAACCACGTTAAACCAGTTCCATAAGGTAAAGCTATAAAAAGGTTTCTTTAAGTTTCTATGGCCAGGTTGGGTGCTCATAAAATGCTTATTCAGATCAAACACATGCTTATCGTTAGTGTAAAAAAGAACTTCATAATATTTTTTTCGATCCTTGTCATCATAATTTTTACGGCACACGGCTTTTAATTGCAGATAGTTTTCATCAATTGGCGCAAAATAATTTCCTTCGGTAAAATCTTTAAAGGAATGTTCCTTGGAAAAAAGTGTGCAACAAAATAAAGCTGTAAGAATTAATAAATTTCGCATTTAAAATAAGTTTATCGTATTTTTTGTTAATAGAACGCATAGCCTATGAAGACAGATTTTATTCAACAATGTATCAAGGGAATTACTCAGGCAATCATTGAGCATGAAAATGATATTGAATCATTGGATCGCGCCATAGGCGATGGAGATCATTATATAAACTTGAAAAGAGGATGCATTGCCATCAATTCCATGGCAAATGATTTCAATTCGATGCCTCCCAGTGATGTATTCAAGAAAATTGGAATGACGCTTTTATCCACCGTTGGTGGGGCTTCAGGCCCCCTATTCGCATCCTTTTTTCTTGAGTTATCTAAATCATTAGAAAACGACGGTGATGATCGTGACGGTTTTACGAAAGGTTTTGCATTGGGTGTCAAGGCAATAATGGCCAGAGGTAGGTCAGGCTTGGGCGAAAAAACAATGCTAGATGTATTAATTCCAGTATCTGAATTGTTAAATAATCTAGTTGATGGTGATATTTTTGATGTTGCCATACAAATAGATCAAAAAGCTCATGAAGCTATGCTTGCGACAAAAGATTTATTACCCACCAAAGGTAGATCTACAGGTTTGGGTGATCGCGCTCTGGGCCATATTGATCCTGGTGCTAAAAGTTGCCAAGTTATGATAAGTGCAGTGTGTCAGGAGATTTTAAAAGGTAAAAAATAATATGAAAAAATTTATTAATGAAGTTGATGATTTTATTTTAGAGAGCCTGAGTGGTCTTGCTCAAGCATATCCTAATTTAGTCAGCGTCAATCTTGATCCAATGTATGTGATAAGAAAGGATATCGCAAATAAAAAAGTGGTCCTGATTTCAGGTGGTGGTTCTGGTCACGAGCCTCTTCACTCAGGTTTTGTGGGTCATGGAATGCTTGATATTGCATGCCCCGGGCATGTGTTTACCTCACCCACACCCGATCAAATGATTGCTGCCTTGGAGGCTTACCAACCAGAGAGGGGAGTTCTTTTTATTGTTAAAAACTACTCCGGGGATGTTATGAATTTTGAGATGGCCGCTGAAATGACTTCGTATGAAAATAAATCACTTATCATAAATGATGACGCCGCCGTCATTAACTCGAGCTATACAACGGGCAAACGAGGTGTTGCTGGGACAGTAATTATTGAAAAAGTACTTGGTAATTTAGCCGAGACAGGGGGTAATTTAGATCAGTGTTTATCCCTGGGTGAAAGAGTCAATAGCGCTTTATCCACCATGGGTATTGCCCTTACAAGCTGTACGGTGCCTGCAGCAGGAAAACCCACCTTTGACATTGGTGATGATGAAGTTGAGGTGGGGGTTGGTATTCATGGGGAGCCAGGTCGTCGACGTGAAAAAATCAAAAAGGCTAATTCAATGGTTGACGATATGATCGATGCGATTCTATCTGACCTTAAGGAAAAAAATGTTCAAACGAATAACTCAGAAGCACTCCTGTTAGTTAATGGTTACGCTGGAACACCCCTGTCTGAACTCTATCTTTTATTTGATGTGGCTGCCAAAAACTTAAAAGCGCGTGGCATTAAAATCGCCCGTTCCTTAGTGGGTAACTATACAACCGCTCTGGATATGGCAGGTGCATCCTTAACTTTGTGTGTGCTTGATGATGAAATAAAAAACCATTGGGATGCGCCTGTTTTGACGCCAGCATTAAGATGGGGAATGTAATTATTTAAAATTTTTCATGGTCTGATTTTAGGCGCCATTGACCTAAGGGTAAATCTTTTAAGCGAACCTGACCAATACGCACCCTTTTTAAGGCAACAACTTTTAATCCAACCAGTTCACACATCCTGCGAATTTGCCTATAACGTCCCTCCGTTAAGGTAAAACTGAGTTGATCTTTATTCTGCCAAAAAACTTTGGCAGGTTTTAATTTTTTTTCATCTAAACTTAAGCCATAGTTTAGAAGTTTTAAATTATCATCCGAGAGACTACCCTCAACCCTCACAAGATATTCTTTTTCTATCTGGCTTTGCTCACCAATAATCTCTTTAGCAATCACGCCATCCTGGGTCAATATTAAAAGACCCGTTGAATCAATATCCAATCGACCCGCGGGGGCCATGCCCTTTAAATTAAATTTCGTTGGAAACGTATTTTTTTCTCCATAAAAATTTTCTTTATCAATCAGGCTTAAAGCAGGCTTATATTTTTTTTCATCATCATAATGAGAAATATAGCCAACAGGTTTATTTAATAAGATGGTTAATTTTTGTGTTTGTTTTTGTAAACCTGCTTTATTAAGTGTAATTTTTTGATCGCGTGAGGCTTTAGCACCCAGCTCATTGACAACCTGTCCATCAACCAAAACATGTCCATTTTGAATGTGCTGATCAGCCTCCCGCCTTGAGCAAAGGCCTAATTCTGACAAAATTTTTGATACTCGAACTTTTTCCATAAATCATTATGACATTTTTCAAAACATGCTAAATTATAAATATGAATAAGCTAAATGACATTGATATCGGGCAATTAATTAGTCATGGATACTATGAGGAATATACTAAAGCCGTAAACCCTCTTTACTCTGGAAAGATTAAAAAGGTGCCCTTCAAACATTTCGCAAGTCACATCCATGAGACAGGACCCAGCAAAATTCACCCCCTAGATATCAGTCAAGAGCTTGAGTGTGATGGGCCTGCTACCTCACCTGGTTTGTGTGCAAATTTTGTTCGCATTTTAAAGAATGAAAATGTAAAAGCTAATTTTAATGCAACCTCACAGTTAATTTATATCATTAAAGGTTCTGGCTGGTCGCAACATGATGATCTAACCGTCCCATGGCATCAGGGTGATTTTGTTGTGCTACCCATAGGCAAAAATATTATACATCACGCCCATGAAGAAACGGCGATGTACCTCATCCATGATGAGCCTTTGTTAAGGTACCTGGGTGCTGAAGCCAACTATGCAAAATTTAAACCGACGCTCTACACCTCTGAAAATTCTTTACTTGAACTAAACAGGGTCCAAAAAGAGGCTGAAGCAAAAAATCGAAGCCGCATCAGTGTGATATTAATTAATGAAGCTTCTGATCAAACGCAGACCGTGACTCACACCCTATGGGCCATGTTAGGCATTTTACCGAAAGGATCCAGCCAACTACCCCATCGACATCAATCCGTAGCACTCGATCTTATCCTGGATTGTAATGAGGGATGCTATACATTAGTCGGTGACACGATTGATCGAGAGGGCAAGATTGTTAACCCTACCCGTATTGATTGGCAGGCAAATTCAGCTTTCATAACGCCCCCAGGTTTATGGCATGCTCACTTTAATGAGTCATCTGAAGATGTTAACTTTATACCGATTCAAGATGCTGGGCTGCACATCTTTTTGAGGTCTCTTGATATTAAGTTTGTATTACCGAATCAAGCAATTCCATCGCCTTAGCCTTAAGCCTTATTGCATCAGAGCTTTGACTAGATAGGGATCAAGATCTGTCTGGCTGACTAACCATCGACGGTAATCAGCAGGTATGTCCTTAATCAGTTCACCCTTATGTTTTCCAAAAGGCATTTTTATTGGGACTCTGGCAACCTCACTTCTCTCCCATAATTGCTCAAAGGAATGAACCTGAATTTTTTCACATATAGCCCTAAGGATCTTGGCACAGACCTCAACATCCGTTGCGGCTGAGTGAGCATTTTTTAAAATATCCCGCGCATTTTGTCGGTCTAAAAAATAAAATAGAGCGCTTTGAGAATAAGCGTCAAGCTCAGGCCAGGTTCGCCTTGCAAGGGCCAAGGTGCATATACGTTTAACGTTAGGGTTACCAATGACACCCCAATCATAATCAATGTTATGGCCTATTACGTACTCAACGCTCTCAGGAAGGGAGAAAGTGTTTGCTGGAGGACAATCTTCTAGCTCCTCATCATAGATATGATGGGTTGCAAGCGCACCTAACTCTATTAGTTTTCCTGGGTTATATCGTTGGCAAAACGATTGTCCTGTCGAGAAAGGATTAATGGATGGGATTTCGAGCCAAGCACCCTCTATTAGGACTGGATCAAATTTACCTGTTGTTTCGGTGTCAAAAACTATTGCTTTCATTAGGTCCTCTTAACGAAAGCATAGCAGATTTAATAAAGGCTTAGGTCTTAGAAAAAACAAATTTGTTTTTTTCGTAGTCAACTTTGATTCTATTCGAGGCCATAAATTCTCCGGCAAGAATTTTTTTCGCTAAAGGGTTCTCAATTTCTGACTGAATCGCCCTTTTTAAGGGTCTGGCGCCATAGACATTATCAAAGCCAGCATTGGCAATCTGTTTGATCGCCTCCTTGCTAAACTCTAAACTCATCTCTAAGGCTGTGATTCTTTTCTTCAGGTTTTCAAGTTGAATGGAAGCAATTAACTCAATGTTGGACTCCTCAAGCGCATGAAAGACAACCACCTCATCAATACGGTTAACAAATTCAGGTTTAAAATAATTTTTTACTTCACCCATCACAGATAGTTTTAATACCTGATAATCCTCATTGGCTTTCTCTTGAATCATCTGTGATGCAAGGTTTGAGGTCATGATGATGACAGTATTTTTAAAGTCAACAGTGCGGCCCTGGCCATCGGTTAAGCGACCATCATCTAAAACTTGCAACATCACATTAAACACATCCGGATGAGCTTTTTCTACCTCATCTAGCAAAATTACACTGTAAGGTTTTCTCCTCACAGCCTCAGTGAGGTAACCGCCTTCGTCATAACCCACATAACCAGGGGGGGCTCCTATGAGTCTTGCCACTGAGTGTTTTTCCATAAACTCACTCATATCAATACGTATTAGGTGATCTTCAGAATCAAATAAAAATTCTGCTAAAGCCTTTGAGAGCTCAGTTTTACCAACACCCGTTGGGCCTAGGAATAAAAAGGATCCATAGGGTTTATTAGGCTCTGAGAGTCCTGACCTTGACCTGCGAATGGCATCAGAAATAATGGTAACTGCTTCGTTTTGCCCTACAACACGCTCATGCAACTTTTCTTCAATGTTGAGTAATTTATCTCGCTCGCCCTGCATCATCTTAGATACAGGTATACCTGTGGCACGACTGACAACCTCAGCAATTTCATCAGCTCCAACCTCGGTAATCAACATCCTAGGTTTATCATAGGCGCTTTTTTCATTCTTTGTGGCCTGTTTGAGTTGAGACTCTAAATCAGGTAACTCACCATATTGCAATTCAGATACTTTTTGCCAATCACCAGACCGCTTGGCCTCCTCCATTTTAAATTTAAGTTGTTCAATTTTTTCTTTAACATCATGAGTGCCGCTCAAGAGGATTTTTTCTGACTTCCAAACACTCTCTAAGTCATTAAATTCTCTTTCATTTTTACTTATCTCTTCCTCAATTGCAGATAACCTTTTTTTTGAGGCCTCGTCCTTTTCTTTTCGAACAGCCTCTCTTTCAATCTTTAATTGAATAAGTTTTCTCTCAATCTTATCCAGTGACTCAGGTTTTGAGTCAATTTCCATTTTGACTTTTGAGGCCGCCTCATCAATTAAGTCGATGGCTTTATCTGGTAAAAAACGGTCTGTAATGTAGCGTTGAGAGAGTTCAGCAGCAGCTACAATGGCAGGATCAGTGATTTCAACATTGTGATGAATTTCATATTTCTCCTGGAGCCCTCTTAAGATAGCTATGGTTGCCTCAATGCTTGGTTCCTCAACTAAAACTTTTTGGAAGCGCCTCTCAAGAGCCGCGTCTTTTTCAACATACTGCCTATACTCATTTAAAGTTGTAGCTCCAACACAATGTAACTCTCCCCTAGCAAGTGCAGGCTTGAGCATGTTTCCGGCGTCCATCGCGCCTTCGGCCTTGCCAGCCCCAACCATGGTATGAATTTCATCTATAAAGAGGATAACTCTCCCCTCTTCAGCTGCAATTTCTTTAAGAACTGATTTAAGCCTCTCCTCAAATTCGCCTCGGTACTTAGCACCAGCCAATAAAGCCGCCATATCAAGCGACAACACCACCTTATTCTTAAGTGTTTCAGGGACTTCACCGTTAATGATTCTTTGAGCTAAACCTTCAACTATGGCTGTTTTACCAACACCAGGCTCTCCAATCAAGACCGGATTATTTTTACTGCGCCTTTGCAAAACCTGAATGGTTCTTCTAATTTCGTCGTCACGGCCAATCACTGGGTCAAGCTTACCTAGACGTGCTCGTTCAGTAAGATCGAGTGTAAATTTTTTAAGGGCCTCGCGTTGACTGTCAGCATTTTGTGAATCTACCTTAGAGTTCTTCCTAACAGATGCAATGGATTTTTGTAAATTTTCTTTTTGACAGCCAGCATCCCTTAGCAACTTCCCTGAATTACCCTTGTCATCAACGAGTGCAAGCAAAAACATTTCAGGCGATATAAAGCTGTCGCCCTGCTTTAATGCATTTTTTTCAGTGATATTAAGAAGTGAATTTAACTCCCTTGAAACGCCAATCTCGCCATTATTAGTATCGACCTTGGCAAGATTATTGATGGTGGTAACCAATGATTGTTCAAGTTGATCGGTTTGCGTTCCAGCAGACGAGAGAATAGCCTTGCTATCTCCATGTTCATCACGTAAGAATGCCAACAAAAGATGTGCGGGCTCAATGGCGGCATTATCATGCGCATTGGCAATTGACTGTGCCTCAGCAAAAGTCTGTTGAAACTTAGTGGTTAGCTTTTCAAACCTCATCAATTCGTACCTAAAAAGTTAAGTTAACTCTAAGATGGGGTTGAGATTAAAAAAATCAAGTAGGGGGAAGGTTGAAGCACTCATTGACTTTGCTAATTGAATTATGAGTTTTTTAAGAATTGGTCGGAGCGGTGAGATTCGAACTCACGACCCCTTGCACCCCATGCAAGTACGCTACCAGGCTGCGCTACGCCCCGAATCAATTACTTTAAAATCTTTAGAATGTCATTTAATTGGTTTTTGAAATTACTTAAATCTTCACCGCTTGGGGCACCTGGTTGAGAGGCATCTAACGGTAATTCAGCCTGAGCCTTCTTAATAGCCTCTTCTGAGGTCGCGTCTTTCACAAACTGTCGATCTGTTAACTTAGCCTTAGCTCCTTGTATGGTAAATCCTTCGAAATAGAGAAGTTCACGAATTTTTCTAATCAGCATGATTTCAGCTTGCTGATAATAACGTCGATTGCCGCGTCTTTTAGAGGGTTGTAGCTGAGGAAACTCTTGTTCCCAATACCTTAAGACATGTGGCTTTAAATCACATAAGTTGCTGACTTCACCAATGGCGAAATACCGCTTCGTAGGAATGGGTGGTAATGATTTTTTATGTTTGGTTTCCAGTTGTCTTCTCTTCTACACTGCTTTTTAATTTTTGACTTGAGTGAAAAGTGACAACTCGTCTTGCTTTGATAGGAATTTCTTCGCCTGTTTTAGGGTTACGTCCTGGTCTCTCAGATTTGGTTCTTAGTTCAAAATTACCAAAACCTGACAGCTTAACGCTTTCACCTTTTTCCAGAGAAGATCTAATTTCTTCAAAAAAAGCTTCGACCATTTCCTTAGCTTCGCTCTTATTCAAGCCAACCTCATCAAATAAAATTTCAGCTAATTCTGCTTTTGTTAATGTCATCTTAAAAATTCCATAATCTAGTTAACGCAACGTTGCACTAAATTTACTCTGCAAGATTTCAAGCACCTGATCAACGATTTTAGTGACATCACTATCCTCAAGTGTTTTATAAGTATCTTGCATAAGTATAAGAAATGCAATACTTTTTTTATTTTTATCTATACCTTGACCTTGATAAACATCAAATGGCGTAAATTCAATCACACGACCAATCTTAGCCCCATTCACAGCCCTAATCATATCCTGTACAGGAACCTCCTGGTCTACAATGACGGCGATGTCACGTCTTACAGGGATTAACTTACTTGGTAACTCAATATCGTTCAAGCCTCTCTTTTGTAGAGCATCTAAACGAAATTCAAAGATAAAAGTAGGTTCTGTTAAATCGTATTTTTGCTGCCATAGGGGGTGAAGATGTCCTAACCATCCTACCGCTTCTCCATTTAATTTAATGAGTGCTGTTTGGCCGGGATGGAGTGCGCCCGGAACCCCTTTTGAAGGCATTTCATAACCTAATAAATTACTTGAAATAATTTCTATATCTCCTTTAATATTAAAGAAATTATTTTTTTCATTTTTGGATTTCCATTGCTCTGGCATAGACGATCCATAGGCCAGACCTGACACCATGGTTTGTTCAAAAATAGTATTATTTTGCTTATGATACGTGGGTGCAATTTCAAAAATTCTGACCTGACTTTGGCCCCGATTGATGTTGTAATTTAACACCTCAAGATGGCTTGCCCAAAGCTTAGATCGCATAACATTCATCTGTGACGCAATGGGATTATCAAGCTCAATTAAATTTTTATTCTCATGAAGTTGTTGCTCTAAATCTTTATCAATAAAACTGTA
>Ga0255768_10001689_pt1 | contig 22537 bp, 33 predicted proteins | sample 071ome_33_FD_179983 | JGI IMG/M metagenome (GOLD analysis project Ga0255768, IMG submission 179983) | Coastal salt marsh microbial communities from the Groves Creek Marsh, Skidaway Island, Georgia - 071412AT metaG (version 2) | ecosystem: Environmental > Aquatic > Marine > Intertidal zone >...
GGCGATTATGCCCTTATGTCGCCCACGACATTTGGCAAGAGATTCCACGATGTGTGCCTAGGATACGGATACAGGGAGGCAGAGATCATACCAGCCAAGGAAGAGATTGAGGATTGGTGTCGCGAGCACCTATTACACCTGGAGAGTAAATTCAGATGATAGAGATGGTGTTTGGCATAATCCTTTCCGTGATGAGTCCACAGGACGCCAATGCGGATCCGGCCACTATGATCTACAAGGGCATCATAACCGGAGGTAAGATAATTGAGAAGACAGAGAACAAAGAGTGGGGACCATCCTTCTATGAGGAGATCCACATTTTGACAAAAGATTCAATCTACAAATTGGGAGGACTGAAATAATGAACGAGACAAGAAAACATCATTTCCAGGTGGCCGATATCGGTGCTTGGGACCTAGACGAGGACAGAAGCATCGTACCCAGCATTCATACCTGTTTGAAAAATTCGGGTATCACTGCCGTGGTGGATGGCGATGAGATGAACTCCGCAGGTTTCACGGTATGGACATATAGTCCTAGAGACGTGGTAGCCAAGGCTCTAGAGGATGATGGCATCCAGTTAGACGACTAACCAAATACACCAAGATTCTTATTTTACGATCTTTGATTTCATTAAGGGTCTTGCACCCGACTTAGGTCCTTTGCCGTGCCTAGGCTGTGAACCTTTTGTCTTTTTGATTTGAGCACCTTTCAATCTTACCGAACCTGCACCAGACCTTTTGGTTTGGGCCATCTTCTTGCCAATGATACCGGCTTTGGCCCGTCTCTTGGCTCTTATTCTTGTGCCTTTCTGAGGATCCAACTTCTGGAAACAGGTGCTGGCCTTGGCCACGATACGACCTTTCCTAGGTCCTGTGGTGCATCTGAAACCCTTGGACACCTTGCCCTTCTTGGCACGCCTCAGGATCTGGCTCACACCTTCCGCGATGGCGGAATGGTCTGGATGTTCGACTATCGTGCCTTCAAAGAGTTCTGGCACTATATTTTGTGGCACTATATCTTGTGTCTGGTCGGCCTGAATGATACTAGATATTGTGGCACTAGACGTTGTGTCTTTTGATTCTCGTGGCACTATGGTGATTTCGTTGATCTTCATATAGGTATTTATTGTCCTTAAACCTAACGCACCTAAACCTAACGCACCTAAACCTAAACTTAAACCAACTAGTACCTAGTACTAGCACACCTACAGGGTGCTACACTCTGCACAAGATCAACTTCTCAAGGACAGATGTGTTAAATACTAGCACGATGAAGATCTACGAGATATACCACACAGACGAGAACATAGGTCCGGCACCCAAGGGAGTGTGTTCAAAGCCAATGAGTAGCCTGCCCGCTTCATGGGTCAGCAGTTGCAAGTCTCAGGGCAAGATGAAACGCACCGGCAAACGTAATGAGAAAGTTGGTGGCAAAACAATGAAGGTGAATGGTAAGCGTATCAAAGGCAAGAAGTATGGTGGTCCTCTGCCTGATTATTCAAAATAATATCTAATTTTTGTAGACCTAATAGCGAGCCAATAGCGAGCCATTACGTGTATGAGCGTTCTCTGTACAGATCCTGTGTGACACAATGCACTCCGCCGTCCCAGAACCACCTGTGCCTGAATGGACATATCACAGGAGCGATGTGATGCCTCTCTAAGAAGTCAAAGACCTGTTTGTTGTAGTTGTTGACTAATATGGTGTTGCTGTCAAGGGAAAGCATATTCACTTCGAACACAGTCTCTTCAACATAGCCCACCCAATCCTGTAGATACTTCTCAACGTAATCAGAGAACTCGTCCTGGTCCTCCTCTCCCGGCACCCACCACTTGCCACCGTTCTTCTGTTTTACTTTCCGGAAAGGACTCATCTGATCCCAGTACTTGTCCTCGAGATAGCATACGTCCCAACCTGGAAACTTGTCCTTGTAGTTCTGTATCTCGAACAGTGTGACTATGCAACCCTCTTTGGGCACACACCAGGTGCAGTCACCGTGTCCCTCGTGTTCCATTACGTCCACATCAAATCCTTCCGAATGCCACTGCTCCTGATACTTCCTGACCAATGCACTGTCCCTCCAGCCTGGCTTGTTCGTTCCCCAGTGTAGGCTACTGCCAAGCCTGTGGATGAAACTGGTGCTCATCAACTTCTGCTGTTCGCAGTCTTCCACTATTACCTTGTTGGGTATCCTGTCTAGAATGGTTTTGTATTCTGGCCTGTTGTTGTTTACATACAGGGTCTCACCTACCACTGCCATGTCGTCCCTGGGTTGGTTGGCGGGCCTGTGAGTGATATCTGAATCAATGATGTCTGGACGCAACACTTCCACTCCTGCTATTTCAAGAACCTTGCATAGATTTTGATAGTCCTCTTCCGTCTCATCCAATATCCTGAACAGCACATCTTTGACTTTTTGATTGTCGATGTGAGCAAACTGTTCTCGGCCATAGGTCCTGCCCACAATACAGGTCTTGAGTTTGTCGTAGGTGGCGTAACCTTTAACTGGTAAGTCTGTCATACACTTTGTCTGCCCATTGCTGATTTTGTTCTGCTGTCATGTGATTGATTGTGCCCACTCCCCAACCATCTCTTTCGCCGGCCGACTTGCTGAACGCAAACATACTTTCATCTATGAACTTGCCTGATGTGAGTTGGATGCCAGCATCTTTGCCTGCTGTCTCGAAAGGTCGGAAACTCCACATCTGAACTATCTGTTTGTCAATCTTAGATAACACATTCTGATCATAGTGCTTTAGGCTATACTCGTATGCCATTTCATCTTTGTCATAGTTGTGCAGGTACTTCCAGTAGTCGTCGAGTGCCTCGTACACTTTGGGATTCACACCATCCATTGGTTCAGTGTTGGCGCTCAGTATAAAACTTGGGTGATACAACCTGTAGGGTTCGGTCCAACAGAAGATGCTGTAATCAGGCACAATGTTCTTTTCGATACGGAAATTGTATTTGAAGAAAGTGGACCAAATGCTCCTGCCCGGTTCTCCCCAATGAACGATCTTGGCATCCAATTGCTTTGCGAGTATGACACACCAACTTTCTGCTTCCCTGCCAGCACAGAAACTGTCTCCAAAGAATCCTATCGTTTTCATACAGTGATAATTATCTACATATATTATGCAGTATTCTCACTCTGACTGGAACCACAAGCAAGGCACCATACCGGTGCACTGGTCGCCGGAGCATTACGAAGACTTGCCCTGGTACGAGAACCCAGACAAGAACCAAGGTTTCACAACACCCAAACAGAACTATGACATCTACAAGGAACGTGTTGGATGTCTTATACCAAAGTTTGAGGAAGTAGGTAAGGGAGTATTCATACCAGATGACGTTGACAGGATCTTTGGTTATGTGCTCAAGTTCTTTGACCTCGACGAATCTGTGTACGCATTTGCCAAATACACTCCAGGATTAATACTGCCATGGCACAAGGACAACTATCCCACATACGCAAGAAACAAGGGCGCCAAGGTCGAAGACATCGTCAGAGTCATGGTGTTCCTTCACGACCCTGCACCAGGACACCAACTTTGGATAGAAGATAGTTACTGCACAGGACCTGCAGGTTCGTGGTTCAGTTGGCAAGGGTCTACTAAACATATGGCGGCAAACCTCGGAGAGACTTCAAGGTACGTGATACAGATTACTGGTAAGAATCCCAATCCAGGCAACGCTTCCAATTAGTATTCTCGAAATGATTCTTGTTGTGTTCTAACACCGCAGAAAGTTTCGCATATACTTCTGTATGATCACTGTTTGTTAGCGTCAACATAGAGTCCAACACCTTCTGCCATCTCTCACGCTTGTCATCGATGTCGTCATAAGATTCATCTATCACAGGGTCAAAAGTTTTGAATCCTAAACTCCTAAAGGCACGGAGTTGTCCTTTTGAGCCAAATATCACGAATGGTCTCTTTGCTATTATTGGTTTGGCCTCCTTCTCACTGAACATGGCAAAGTCATTGTGTATTGTTGTCTCAATCATGGCTGTGAACAAGGTCTGGTTGTAGATGCCCGGGTCGAGTAGATCACTACACCTTATCTGTGTGTTGAACCTGTTTGCCAAAGGTCCTAGTGTCTCCGCAGTGTGTTTCTTGGGTGTGACGACCTGATCGCTCCAGTATCCCTTGGTGGTGTCCTTGCCGAAGTAGGTTAGGAATGTTTTGTCAAGCACGTCGTGGTCATTGATCATTTCATAGACCAGGTCCTTGTTGTCGTTGGCTTCTCCCAGCAACAGGTCCCAGTGCTTCACGTCACTCTTTTCATCCTGAGGTATCAGGGAGTCCAGAAGTGACTTGCACAAGGGATTGCGACGATAGAGTTCTGGTCCAGTGAAGAACATATCGTTGCTGTATTCAAATGCAACATCACAATCTTTGATGGGCACCAGATTAGATCTAAAACGCACTGCCTTGCCTCGCCATTCGTTCATGAAATCAACGACAGTGAACCAGTCGTTATCTTTCTGATACATCACACCTGGTTGGAACAACTTTACCAACACAGAGTTCCCCAATTCCAACTGTGCGTTGATCTTGGAACGTAGATCGTTTATCGATTCCGTGTCGCCTTTGTTGTCTGATAGAACTATTTCCATAAACTTATTTAATCATTAAGTACGCCGTTAAATATGTGAGTGAAAGTTTCAACAAAAAATGAATATGGACAACTCAAATCGGTAATCCTGGGCCGTCCTGAGAATGCGAACTGGCCCACAGGTGATCTGTTCTTTGATCGAATGATGTCTTTGTCAACATACAAAGAAAAAATAAAGAGAGGTCCGATACCTGAAGACATAATACAAGAAGCGAGAGAAGACCTTTGGCACATGAAGGACCTGTTGGAGGACCATGGAGTAAAGGTTTGGAGGCCCGAAATACAAGATTACAAACGTACAGACCTGCACTATGAACACGTGACAACCGGTATGCATTCATATTCTGCACGTGACCTCATATTGACAGTTGGTGACATGGCCATAGAGTGTCCCACACCATACGTGTCAAGATACAAAGAGTTTGATGCGTTTGACGTCATCAAACAGGAGGCGATACAAGACGGATGCAGATGGATAGCGGCTCCACGGGCCAGGATGGAACCTGCAGAGTGTGTGGTCAAGGGAGCACCTGCAAAGGTACAACTCACAGAAAGATATCCAATATTCGACGCCGCCAACATCCTCAAGTTTGATGACAAGTTGCTGTACATGAAGACCAGCACCTCCAATCTCCTGGGAGCCAAATGGTTACAGTCTGTGGTAGGCACCGATTTCGAAGTGATAGTCTGGGACAAGGTTTACGCACATGCACACATAGACTCCACACTTATGCCATTGAAGAAGGACCTCATACTGGTCAACGGTGCCAGAGTAAACACGGCGGATAGGTTACCAAAGTTTCTAAGAAGTTACAGGAAGATATGGGTCAACGAAATGTATGAGAGATCATTCCATCAGTTCCCCTACGCTTCCAAATGGATAGGAATGAATGTGTTGCCAATAAACCAGGACACGCTGATGATGGATCCGAGACAGAAAGAACTGATCAAACAGATAGGCAATGAGATGAAAATAGTAGCAGTGGAACTACGACACAGCAGGACACTAGGTGGGGGACACCATTGTGTCACCTGTGATCTGGAGAGAGAATAATGCCACACACGTCAGAGTTCCCATGGTCAAGCAAACCAGTCAAAGAGTGGACAATAAGTTTCATAGGACTTGGCAAGTTGGGATTTCCATGTGCAGAAGCCTGTGCCCGCAAGGGTTTCGATGTCACAGGATTTGACCCCTTAGCAAAAACAAGCGGTTCGATAAAGATCAAAGACAATATGCAGGACGCAGTGATCGACAGAGACATAATCTTCGTTTCGGTACCCACACCACACGAGCAGGGATATGACGGCAGTGAGCCTACCAGCACCAAACCAGTGAAAGACTTTGACTACACCATAGTCAAGAAAGTGCTTGGTGACCTAAACGATATGTGTAAAAGGGAGCAGTTGGTTGTGCTCATATCAACTGTGTTGCCAGGAACCTGTAGGAAACATCTTTCTGACATCTGTCACAAGATCGGATTGGTGTACAACCCATACCTCATCGCAATGGGCACGGTGGCCGACGACATGGTCAACCCAGAGATGATAATGATCGGCACGCAGAAAGGTTGGACGGCCAAAAGGTGCAGTTACAAGATGGAAGTGCTTACTAAATTCTATCAGTCTGTGTGTGAAAACGATCCACGCATCGAGACTGGCACCTGGGAAGATGTTGAAGCGATGAAAATATTTTATAATACCTTTATCAGCAACAAGTTGGCTCTAGTGAACATGATACAGGACGTGGCAGAAAGACTGGGACATATGGACGTGGACAACGTAACCAGGGCACTAGGTAACAGTAGCAAACGGATAACAAGTTCATCATACATGAAAGCAGGTATGGGAGATGGTGGGGCCTGCCACCCACGAGACAACATAGCACTGAGGTGGCTCGCAAAGAAACTGGACTTGGGATATGACCTGTTCGAGGGTATAATGACTGCACGTGAGAAACAGGCAGAACACATGGCGCAGGCGATTCTAGAGCACGGTACAAATGTGCATTTCACATCTGACAGTTACAAGCCAGGGACTGATCTTGTGGACGGCAGTTACAGCCTGCTGGTCCAGTACTACGTAAGGAAACACGGTGGACAGATAGTCAATGGATTTGATACCCCTGTAGAGGTCGTGGTCAGGGTGCATGAGTCAGATCAAGTTACAGCAGATCATAATACTATCATATTTGACCCGTGGAGAACCTATCCTAGAGCCGATAATGTGGTATATTATGGTAAATACAGTCAAAGCAAGGAGCAATAATGGCGGCAGAATATAAACACAAAAGATATCTAAGAATTAGAAAAAACGACAACACATTACATACCTTTGTTGACATGGCTGATTGTAACGCTATGATAATTTTAAAAGATGCTTGGACAGGAAATAACGCAACGGTGACTAGATCTTTAGAAGATTCTAATGCCACTTGTGTACTCACAATTGAACATCCAAGTGATTCAGATCAGACAGCATGGAAAACGGCGGTGGATAACTTATGGGTCGACGGGGTCTCTGCTCCGTGGGACCTAGATAAAGGCAGTGGTAATGCTGTGCATGAGTGGAACGTGGAACACTTCAAGACCGAATGGTTACACGCAGACGGTTCAGTATCTACGACTACAACTTTAATCAGTTAATCTTTACAGTTAGAAGCACAAACGGGATCGACATCATCAGTATCCCAGGTGCTTCTGATGTCATCAAACTTTTCTACAGGAACACTTTTTCTATCAGGTAGGTCGAATCCTTGAAAGCAACAAGGATGTATTGATCCAGAAGCACTCACATAAACCGAACCCTGCAAGTGTTCACAACTGACTTTGCAGGAGTATCTCGGCGGTTGTGCATTGTAAGGATGTAATATCATTTTGATATATTCGTCCACGTCAAAATTCTTGTCTGGCTGAGCATCTCCATCTGGCGGTAGTATCCAATGCGATATTTTCCTGTCTTTGGTCAGTGCTGGAAAGTAGTTCCTGCCATGGTCTTCAGTGAAGAAAAAGTTGAACCCCATACTCTGTGACAGACGTCTTGCCTCTTCCACCTGATGCTTGTTGTGTCTGAACAAAACCATTTTCCATACGGCATTGCCACCGGCCTTTATGAATGCCTGTGCCCTCTCTATCACCTTGTGCCACTGCACGTCTTGCCTGTAAAGATGGTTAGTGTCCTCCAGTCCGTCTATGCTGAATGTCATTGTCGCATACATCTTGGCCAACTTTTCAAACTGTTCTAATCTTCCTATGGAACCGTTGGTGGTCACATTACACGTGATTTTTTTACCAGCCGCCTGCACCAGTTCATCAATCACAGGGTTCATCATTGGATCACCTAGGTTGCCGTTGAAGTTGATGCTGTCTACTTTTGGATATCTCTGGAGAATTTTTTGAAAATTGTCTAAGGTTAGATGTTGCAGAGGAATGAAGTCTGGCAGATTAACACCGTAGGCGTTACGCGGACAGCCTGGGCACCTGGCGTTGCAGTGGGTAGATGCTTCGACGTGGAGGTGCGTTATTTCCATAATGATATTTAAGTCACAAAAAAGGGCGATAGTTTCCTACCGCCCCTTTTATACTCTAAATTTACGCTACTGATAGATTCACAGCACTAGGTCCTTTAGGACCATCCTGTGTTTCAAACGTAATAGTGTCACCTTCATTCAACGAGTCCAGGCCTGCGGCCTCCACTGCTGAGATGTGTACGAAGACATCCTTGTCTTCATGTGTGATGAATCCAAAACCCTTAGAGGCGTTGAACCATTTCACTGTTCCTTGATTGCTCATGTTTGTTCTTTCGTTATTGTTACTTTTATGAGGTAGTCTGTATCTAAAATAGGGCGGGAGGTTTGTTATGTCTTCTGCGTCTTGTCTTGTTACTCTTGTCTCAATTTTACTTATGCTTTGGTAGAGGGGCGAAGATTTCTCGTCGCCCACTCCAACAACTTAACTATTTGGAATTAAGCAGAGTAGTTGATTACTTTTCTGCCTGATTTTCTTAATAATGAAATAATGTTTGATTTCATTGTTAAAGCAGAGTTCTTAGGTGCAACACCTAATACTTCTACTGTAAAATCTAAACCTTTAGATAACAACTTGTTAGTCGCTGTTTTTCTTGCAGTGTTTTTTACTGCTAGGTTTTTGAACTTGATTTTACCACCGTGTACTTCACCATTCACTTTGTATGAAGAAGCCGGCTCGGCGAATACACCGATTTGCTTCGCTCTTGATTTGAAGTTTCTAGTGTATACAACGTATTGAGTTGAGTTTGCCATGGTCTTTGTTTCCTTCTTAGTAGATGGAAAAAGTGTATTAAACATACCTGTTAGCATATTGTTCCTCTTTCCTTAGTTTGTTAATTTACGATTCGTCGGAGTTTCAATCTCTGTTATCCTACGCATCAACAACAATTATATACTAAGACGTGTGGAAAGTCAACCGGCTAGAAAAGCCAGTGTTTTTGCGACTAGTTGTCCTTGACCTTGGGCACCGCGAACAGATCTATGCCCTCATCCACCAGTTCATTGACTTCTTTCTTTGTTGGCTTACCATAGAACTCCAGGTTCCTCTCGCCCTTGTGTGCCTTACGTGCCTCCTTGGCGAACTTTTTACCAACGTTCTCGAAGTTTTTCTCCACGTGGTTCTGAATCTGTTTCAACAGTGTACGTGCCTGTCCACCCATCACCATCTGGTCGCCGGTGAGTTCCTCCATCTTGGCCTTACCACGTTTCCTCGCTGTGGTTTTTTTACCAACGGCAGGCGCCATAATGTCTTTCTTCACCTTGGTGCTGTCACACATTGGACAGAGTAGTTGTCCTTTGGCCAACTGATTTTCATATTCTTCGTTGCTTGGGAACCAGCCTTCGAACTTGGCGCTACATTCACATCTGAGAGCGAACTTGATCATAAAAGTATTTACATTATACAGGTTGACTGTAAATATGTCTACTATATAATAACACTATGGCAATACACAACACATCGGGATACACTCCAGGCAAGGCCAAGAAGACCTCTCAAGGCAGGAACAAGAGCAGGATCAAACTGAGCTCTATGAACAAGTCCAAAAAGAGAAGTTACAAGCCTTACGTTGGACAAGGTAAGTAGAACCTTTTTTCAGCATGAAACCGTCGAAGGAATTTTTCAGGAGAAAGAAACAAAGTAGATGGCATTGGAACTATCATAATGACAAACCTGATAGTGAAATGTTCAAAATTATAGGCAACGTACAAGGAAAATGGCCCCGACTGCCAAAAAGGACACATAAAAACAAACTTGTATCAAGCAACCCTTCCGTGATCGCACAACAGGGAAAGTTCGGAATTCAGGTTGATCAGATATACACATCCACGAAACTTGACAAGAAATCCTTTAGTCAGTATAAGAAATTCGTAGATCCAATCGGACTGGAAGATATCAAGATTCACCTGCAGGACCAGGTGCCAGGACAGATGACTGTAATACACATGGATACCGCCAGATCAGAAAATGAATACCTAGATAACAACGGACAACCACTGAGTGAAAAACAGAGGCGAGAAAGATTAGTCACCTGTTTTATAATGTTGGACGATTGGTACCCAGGACAGGTTATGTTGATGGGAAGCCACCATTGGGTGCGTTGGAAAAAAGGAGACATAATGTATTTCAATTGGCAACATCTCCCACATGGTACTGCCAATTTTGGACACAACCTCCGTCCAATGCTTTTCGTTAGAGGGATAGCCACTGACAAGTTTAGGAAAATTTTAAAAAGCAAATCAAAACTAAAGTTCAAGGTATGAAAGAAGACAAAGACACAGAGATAAGGATGCTGTCGGCAAAGTTAGGCAACCTAGAAGTGCAAAATGCCGAGTACAGACAAATTGTACGGGAGTTGTCAGACAAATTGAGCCTGTACGAGAACAAGTACGGTAAGGTATTCAGGTCGTCTAGAAATATCGCAGACCAAAAATAACAGCGTCCTTTTTCCTTCTGAATTTAACGTATTCGAAGTCAATGATATGCACGTTCATTCTACCACCGTGTTGCTTTAGTATGCGTTCTGTGTCCAAAGGTCTGATTGTGATCCTATCCTCGTCTGGCAGTTTGGCTTTGTAACCCCACACCATTGGCCACCAGTGCAATGGATTGATGGAATCATAAAGTTCTTTCATTATCACTAGGAAGATAACTGGAACAATGGTAAAAGGCTCGATCCACCATGGTATCACATCAAAAGTAAACCAGTCAATCAGGTGTATGAGACCAGTCCACAAAGACCATATCGTGAGCATTATGCCCATCATTGGCCAGAACTCGTCATCCACGTCTATGTCGTGATCATAGTGCGAATACATCCTGATCTTGGTTTGCCTACTCAGTTTCATTACAATTATATAGTTGCAATCATAATTACAAGAACATATTTTGCTGTAACGCTCCACAAGAAGTTCACAGCATACAATTTCCAAAACAAACAATAGGATATTACATGAAAAAACTGATAACATCAGTGGCCTTCTTGTTCTTTATGGCTACATCGGCTATGGCCGACTACACCATCTACCTACCAACTAAACCAGGATCTGGTTTGGATCAATGGGCGCAGGTGGTGATCAAAGAACTTAAAAAACATCTTGACGCAGACGTAAAGTCCGTCCACATTCCAGGTGCGAGGCACTTGATCGGAATGAACAAATGGAACAAAGAGAACAGATTCAAGGAAGGTGCTATCACCGTCACGGGTGGAACAACTTCAGTGAACACACTTGTGAAGACGGGTGTAGAGTACGACTACATGAACTGGGACGCCATCGGAGTGCAGTTGTTAGACATCTTCGTTGGTAAGAGAAAAGACTGGGATCCTAGATCAGGCGGAATGGTCTTCGGAAACGACCACGCGGCAGGTGACGTTACAGGTATGGTGCTTATGTACTGTGGTAACCTTGACGGCAAGATCGCTTCATACAAGAAATGTGTGGACGAGGAGATGAAGTACGTGAAAGGTGTAGACGACAAGCAAGGAACACTTATGTTCGCAAATGGCGAGTTCAACGTGTTCAGGGGCAACCCAACTGCTTGGACAAAGAAAATCAAGAAATTTGAACACGGCGAGATCTGGTTCACGCAAGGTGTGTACGATAAAAAGAAAAAGAGGATCGTGACAAACCCCAACGCACCAGGCAAGGACTTTGACACAGTGTTCGAACAGACTTGGGGTGAAAAACCAAGTGGTGAATTGTATGACGCATACAGGCTAGTGCAGTTCCAAAATGACTCTCTGCAAAAAGGCTTATGGGTAAACAAAGGTGCCAAGCACAGGAAAGAACTTGTGAAGGCACTGAAAAAGATGTTGAAAGATCCAGAGTCGAGAGCAATTATCGCCAAGGCATCCGGTGGTGACTACCAGTGGGCAATTGGTGAAGAAGCAGACAAGATAGTGAAGTATCAGCGATCCCTTTACACTGAGAAAAAACTGAAGGATCTTGTTTGGTGGTTCAACAACATCTTCGGTTGGAAGGCCGAGTTCAAACCACACCTATTGAAGTAACATGGACTACGCACTCTGGTGCCTGCTGGGAACAGTATACGGAATTCTCTTGGGAGTGATTCCCATGGCAGGCGCCGGAACGGCGATGTTACTTGTATTCTCATTCGCGGGATACTTTGATCCCAATCCCTATTACGGTCTTATATTCTTGATAAGTGTGATAGCGGCGTCAAGCACCGCTGACTCATACACGTCACTGCTCACGGGCATACCCGGTGCCTCCACAACGGCGGCATCGATCATAGATGGATACAAGATGAGCAAGAACGGAGATGCCGCCAAGGCGATAGGTATAGCGATGGCCGACAGCACGTTCAACGGCATCTTCTTTGGAGTGTTGGCTTTCGCACTGTTGCCATTCTACGCACCAATCATATACAAGTTTGGAGTTCCTGAACTGTTCATGTTCATGACACTGTCCATAGCCTGTGTGGCTTTCATTGTGTCTAAGAACTTCTGGCTCAGTTGTTGTGCGATAGCGATAGGTGCCTTCATTGGACTGATGGGTATTGATCCACAGACCGGTGGACCGAGACTGACATTTGGCACTTTGTACCTACAGGACGGAGTGCCGATCATAATGATGATAGCAGGACTTTTTGGCATTCCAGAACTGGTGTCGGGTTTCCACTTTGGAAAGAACAGGCCCGCACCCATAAACAACTATTTCAGCCAATTGTTCGACGGCTTCAGGACCACATTGAAGTTGTGGCGAGACTCTATAAGGGGAGGCTTTATTGGTTTTATAGCAGGACTACTGCCGGGAGTCGGACCTGTGGGAGATATGTTGGCCTATGGTGCAACTGTGAGGGCACACCCCAATGACAAGTTCGGTGTAGGAAATCCCAAAGGACTGGCAGGTTGTGAGGGAGCCAACAACGCACAGAAGGCAGGAAGCCTGATTCCAACAGTGTTGTTTGGTATACCGGCATCTCCGTTTGCGGCAATCTTTATGGCCATGTGTATCACGTTTGGATTAGATGTGGGGAATCCTTTCATGCTTGAAGACAAGAAATTTTTGTCATTACTTGGATATGGTTTTGTCGGAGCCACAATTTTGACTTTCATAATCTGTATATTCACTTCTAAACTGCTGGTAAAAATATTAGAGATACCTTATTGGATCTATGCTGGCATAATATTTGCAATTATCATATACACCTGCCAATCGTACACAGGCTTATACATGGACTATGTGACTTTGGCCTGTTGTAGTGTGTTAGGTCTTTTCTGTTACAAATTTAAGATCAGCAGACCAGCGATACTTTTAACTTACATCATAATAGACAAGTGGCAGAACCTAGGGCAACAACTACAGACAATGTATACACTGCAAGAGATGTTTGTGAGGCCATTGTTTCTAGTGCTTTTCGCAATGGTATTGATCTTAGTTTACAGGAGTATCACCCAAAAGAATAGAGGCATCGACTACGCATAATAACTAAAGATATATGATAGATCAAGAAGCACAGGATTATTTCTACAAAAACGTCTGGCAGTCAAACATACACCTATTCAAGCACTCGGGTAGCAACCTAGTGGACGAGATCAACGAACTCAATCCCTCACTGGTGATCGACGCAGGGTGTGGAATTAACTTCCTAAAAGGCAAGATCAAGAATCTAGTGGGATATGATCCCGTGTTTGACGAGGCAGACATCAAGTGTGGACACTGGGACGCACCATTCAAGCCAGGTTGCGCAGACGTGATACTGGCTCTGGGGTCAGTCAACTGGGGCAACCATGACGACATCGCTCATATGTTGATCAAATTGAAATCTTGGCTGAAGCCGGGTGGACGACTCTATATGAGAGGAGCACCAGGTGGATATAAGAATGACCAAGGACTAAAATGGTTCCAATGGGGAACAAAAGAGATAGACTACTTCGCTAATCTTATGGACTTCACAGTTGAGCGTGTGGAGATGGAATACAATACCGACGGCACCCTGCCGGAACGTGAATGGCCTCATAGGTACGTGTGGTTATATCGTAGAAGATAAGAATTTTCTCACAGCATCAGGCAAGACAGGATCTGACATTCGTTCAGGATGCCATACCACTCCCCATTGCTGTTTGCTCTTGTGTTCGAATGCTTCGCAGTTGCCATGCTTGTCGTGTGCCAACGGATGCAGTTCATCTGAAAGTTCTCTTATGCACTGTGAATGATAACTGTTGACCATTATTTCTTTGCCTTCCAGTACCACTGTGTGTTCTGTGTTCCTGTGACCTTCTACTTGACCGTTCTTGCCGCCCAATAGATCGTTAATCGCGAATGCTCCATGGCATATGCCCAACACTGCCCGGTCATTTTGCGTTGCATGTCGATACAGCAAGTTTTCTGTGAGGTGCCTCGACAGGCTGTCTGGACCCCCAGTCAGCAACAGGCAGTCATAATCATTATAGTGTACTTTATTGATGTTTGGTGCGGGAATCAGTTCGTGCCCACGCAGAAACACATAGAAACTGCGTTCAAGTGCATCAAACTGGAAATTGTTACGAGGATGTATGAATTCCTGCTGGCTGATGAGTATTTTCATGCAATATATTTACATATAGGCACTGATGGTGGTAAATATCTTCGTATACTAACAAAAACCTAGGAGACAAAAATGTTATCAGGAAAAGAATTCGTAGCCAAACTTGAGAAGGACAACGAGGCCCTATTCAGAGCGTCTGAGTTACAGATCAAGCACTACTACGAGAACACTACAGACAAAGAGGAGTTGATTGACAACTTCACTGGTCGTATGGTTAACGAGAGAATGAACATGGAAGAAATTTCTAGAGAGATCGCGGCTCTTCCAGCCGGAACAGATCCTGAGAAATTGGTTCTACTTTCGAAACAAGCACACGACGAGGCAAAACACTTTCAATTCGTAAGAGAAGTTGTTGAATACCTAAAAGGTGAGAAAATTGACATGCAGAAGGCAGTAGAAAGCCATGCAGAGAGATTACACCAAAAAGGTGCGGCAATGATCAAGAAGTACAACTGCAACGACAATCCGTTGATGTTGGCAATGTACCAATTGATAGCAGAAGGCAGAGCGGCGAGAAACTGGGCTATGATGGCCGAGTGTATCGAAGACAAGTTCATTTCTTCAAGATACGCAAAGATCGCCAGAGATGAAACTTTCCACGCTTCAATCGGAAGAATGGAACTTGAGAAACTATGTGAAACACAAGAAGCTCAAGACGAAATCAACTCTGTTGTAAACGAGTTCAGAAAAGACTTATTCGCAATCACTTCAAGCAAGACTGGCACATTAGAAGAAAGCGCCAAGTTGATGGAAGTGTACGCTTAATAAAATCTTAAGACAAAGTACCATTAAGGGCGGTAATTTTTTTATCGCCCTTTTTTTACGACTTAAATATCACTATGGAACACAGCAAAGATTACTCACAAGACGTTTTAAAAAAGATAGACGAGGACCTACAGGATTCCGATCAAGCGATTAAAAATTTAAAAGCACACGCAGAAGTCAACGCAGTCAAGACCGGCAGGAAGTTGGAATACGGCAAGAGCCGTTGGGACTACGAGAAGAAGAGAGCTCTTGCAAGAGGTGCCTATCATTTTGACTGGAGCAAGAAAGACAACATCGAAGACGTGTTAATGTTCCATGGCAATGTTGATATGGATTGCAACTACTTTATTGATACATACGGCGACAAGGCTTTGGACAATGCTGTACACTGGGCCACACGGAACAAGAGCGTTGGAGAAAACTACGGCATAGATCAAGAAGTTTATGACATCGTGCGATCAGGCGGCGATCCTGAGGCAAAGATATATGGCAGGGCCAATATGTTTACGGATCCAAAAGCAGTTGCACTGGCAGAAGGACTGCTTGGTCTTTATGACTATGAATTGAAACTTCACTCACAAGTTTGTGGACAACTCTTGCATATGCACATGGACAACTTCGCGGCCAGATTAGACAGGCAAAACAGTTTTGACGAATTAGATTATGATGTTGACCCCAAGAAGGTGCACAGATTTGTTGTGTTTCTCAATGATTGGAGCATGGGACAGATATGGCATCAAGGTACGGCTGTACACACTCACTGGAAGGCGGGTGATATCATCAGTTGGCACTGGCAGGACTTCCCGCATGGAACGGCCAACATGGGTTGGGACACAAGATACATCCTGCAATTCACCGGCAGGACTACAGACAAGACTTGGAAATTCATAGAGAGCACCAACAAAGACTCAAGTCATACTCTTGACATCCATAAAAATCCATCATAGTATTATTAAATGAACAGGAAGATATTTGCTGAGTTGGTCAGGCTGACCAACAATGACCCATTACTGGTCACTCCCGATTTGATTAAGAAGGCCTTTGACGTAGATGTTGATGAAACATTTGATAATCTTGTATCATACACAGAAGCCATTGATAAAAAATGTCTCCATAGGTATTTTTCAAACCACTGGCAGGCAGACATGAAAAAATGGAAACACTCTGGACTTACACTGATAGATCAGATCAATGACATGAAGCCAAGGAGTGTGTTGGATGTTGGTTGTGGTTTCAACGAGTTCCGAGGCAAGGTGCACAACCTGATAGGTATAGATCCTTATAATAGGCAAGCAGATTATCAGTTAGACCTTATGGAGTACAGGCCCTTGCAAAAGTTTGATGTTATCTTAGCACTGGGTTCAATAAACTTTGGCGGAAGAAACAAGATCATTGCTGAAGTTAGTAAATGTGTCAACTTGTTAGAGAAGGGAGGCATCATGTTTTTCAGGGTCAATCCGGGAATACAGCACGACAAACCCGAAGCCAAATGGATAGAGTTCTATGCATGGAATGTGCCATTCATAATAGAACTGGCAGAGATGTTCGATCTCAAGGTGTTGGACATACGAGATGATTCGAATTCTCGCAAATACTTTGTTTATCGCAAGAATTCGCAGTAGACTTTTACTATTATTATGCTACAATTAAGTGTAAATACCTAATATATGCAAAAACACACTAGAAGCCTTTTAGAAGAACTGAGCTCTATGCCCCTCAAAAGGGACAAGGAAGAAGTTGTAGAGAGCAGGGCGTCACACATTTTAGAATCAGCGATCAGGTTAATGTACTACATCAGGGAAAATTTCGACCAGGACACAGCATTCAAACTAGAGAAGAAGTTTAACTCAGCACTAAAAAACATGGACGCATCCAAGTTCAGCAAGGGTGTCGCTCGTATCAAAGAGAACAAAGATATCAAACAGAACGTGCTCAAAATCAAAGACGGCGAATATCAAGAGGACTAACAATGTTGATAGAAGATGTCCTAACAGAGTTCAAGAGGACACACCTCGAACACATAGAAGATCTTGTGATAACTGATGGATACCAAGGTGGCCAGGCTGTGATAGAATACTTCAGGGGACTACTATTAACACTGAAAGGCACCAGTTCAGAGGCAATGAGTGTGTCCGTCAAATGGGATGGTGCACCCGCTGTGGTTTGTGGAACCAATCCAGACAATGGTAAGTTTTTTGTTGGCACCAAATCAGTATTCGCCAAGAACGCAAAGATAAACTACACCAAGAGAGACATAGCAAACAATCACGGCACAGACGAACTGGGACAGAAATTATTGAAATGCCTGGTACACCTCAAAAAATTAGATATACAAGGAGTGGTGCAGGGAGACCTGCTATTCACTGACGAGGACATCATCAGGAAGAACATAGATGGCAAACCACACATCACTTTTACCCCCAACACAATCACCTATGCGGTGCCCGAGGGGTCAGACTTGTCCAAACAGATAGACAGTGCAAAGGTTGGAATAATATTCCACACGACTTACGCTGGTGATTCGCTGAGCGATATGAACGCACAGGGAGGTGCAGACGTGTCCGGATTCACTAAAAGTCCGGATGTGTTCTTTGACAATGCAACATACAAAGATGTGTCAGGCAGTGCCAAGTTCACAGATGCCGAGACCAAACAGTTCTTCAACGGCATAGAAAAACTTGAGAATCTATTGAACGGTGTGCCACGTAACCTAGCAAGTGTGCTAGGACAAAACCAAGACTTCATACCTATGTTCCAGATGTACATCAATGCAATGGTAAGAGAAGGCAAACTGCCAAATGATGCCAACAAGTTCTTATTGGGATTCAAGAAGTTCTACAATGATAGAATGCAACAACAGATGTCAGGACTTAAGGCACAGAAAGCACTGGCGCTGAGGCAAGACAAGATGAAGCAGATGCCAATTTTTCTAAACAAGGCTAAGAAACCATTACAGGCCATGCTTACTTTCTACAGAGGCGTACAGACCATGAAGGCCTTCGTTCTAAAGAAAATGAATCAGGCCCAAGCGATAGGGTCATTCCAACAGACAGACAGCGGACTAGAAGTCACAGAGCCGGAAGGATTTGTTGCTGTTGACAAAACAGGCAACGCAGTCAAGTTAGTTGATAGGTTGGGATTCAGCAGAAGAAATCTAACTGCGATCAACAAATTCAAGAAATAAATTTATAGTTTCGTTAACCTGCAAAGATAATTTTTCTTTGTCAAAGAAAGTTTTAGTATTGTGTTCCCTCAGTGATTGTGATGCAAGGTATATGTCCTGCCAGTTCTTAGATCTCACCTCTTTACACAGATCCGCTATCTTAATGATACGTTGCACAGGATCCTTCTCGAGATCATAACCTTCGTCAAAATACTGAGAAAAAGTCTTGAATCCCATCTCTCTGAGTTTTTGTAGGTAAAGGTAATTGCCATGTACAATGAAAAGGTGACCTGCTATGATAGGCTTCCAGATCTTTTCGGTCATGAAAATCTCGTAATCATTATCGTTGGTTTCGGATACCAGACTGCAATTGGTGTGATTGTAGGGTAATTCATATATGTCCTGGTCTAGACCCCACCTAGGATAGTCCTTGGGATTCACCCCAGGAAGTTCATACTGCTTTGGCAATCTCCTAGAAGGATTGCGGCCAACGAAAGTGTGTAGGCTTTTGTCTAAAAGACCGTCGTGCATCAATGTGTCGTACAACTTCACACGATGTTCACGCGGTGCCTTGTTAAGGTACAAGAAATCATAAACTTTTTCCTTGTGATTAAAGTTGAAACTGGTATCCTTGTGCTTGTGGTACATATAACTCCAGAACCAAGACACGCCGCCTGTCCATAGATGATAGGGATAAGGTATATCAACATGGGCCATCTTCTCCCCTGTAATGAACAACTGGTTTCGAATGTTGTCTTCCGATTCCCAAGGGTTAGCAAGTATAAACTTGAAACCTTGCTGGTGTAATAATGACAGTCGTTTTTGAAGATCTTTTTTGTATGCATCATTTCCTAGTATACGATTGTTGTGGATCCTCATATCTATGAACGCAAGTTTACGATCATACTGTTCAAGATCATAGTTGTGCAGGGTGTAATACTCTCCGGTGTATTCGAATGACTGATTTGGTAAAGTATTTGCATCGATGAATTGCTCGTAAGACAAATGATCACCAGTCTTCATCACATCGGTAAGAATAAAATTTCTTTGCATACAGTCTATAAATATGGGTATGATAACCCCATTCTTAAAGTATGTATCCGAAGGCAGGGTGATAAGACGTTTTAGTGACTTGCAGAGATTCACTTTTCCAGAAGTTTGTCAGCGGATATACATCAGTGTGCTGGCTTTGACATTCCTAAAATTTACAGGACACGACCGTTTCGTCAAGTCATACGTTGAGCAGACTCTGGGGTATGGCACGTTCGACAAGGTGCGAATGTCTCAGAATGATCTTTATAACATGATGGCCATCGTGTCAGGTGATCCGGAGATCACAAAAAAGTTAAAGAACAAGAATCAGGCACAGGCTTTGAGGCAGAGGCAATCCATGCCAGTGATGGCTTTCAGGAGATACATACGTACCTGGGATAACCCTTATGGTGCTCTGACACAACTAGAAAGAGGGCTAGGAATTTTTGATGCAAATCTCAGAAACATCAGACGTGGCGTTGCAAACTACAACGGGCTAAATTCGACTGATAAAAAAATGTTGCAGGTAAAACTGCTTAACATTGTAAACCAAGCACTGCCGGGAACTGATATACACAAGGAAATCAGAAGTAAATATTCCAAATGATAGACCTTTACGTTGACAGGAAAAAACCAACACTTTGGGATCAAGAGGTGGGCGACTACTTTTCAAAAGACTCTTCGAAGTTTTACAGGAAAATTGCCACGTTGGACGGACAATGGGACACTAAGAGCGAGCAAGAATTATATGTGTCATCCAACCAAAGAGTTATTGAACAGAATGACAAGTATGGCCTCGAGGTCAAAGATAGATTTGACTCCCATAAAATAGCGGTAGGCGAATCCAAATTTGACCACATCCTTGAAGCAATTGGACTTGACCTAGTCGAATGTTTCCTTCACAATCAAAAACCAGGACAGATGACTCTACTCCATCTTGATGGTCTCAGGGTTGAAGGCAAATTAGATCATCTCACCCAAGAGCAAAAAGAGAAAGATTATGTTAAACTTTTTGTGTTCCTAGAGGATTGGGCACCCGGACAGATAATGTTAATGGGCAGTGACCATTTCGCAAAATGGAGAAGAGGTGATGTGGTATGGTTTGATTGGCCCAATCTGCCACACGGCACAGCGAACTTTGGAGTGACAGAAAGACCAATGTTGTTCTTAGTCGGAAAGAGGACAGCAAAGTTTGACAGCATCTTCAACAGCAAGGAAAACGTCAGTTTACAGGTATGACGAGAGAGAAGTGTTACAGGTGCAACTGTGATCCGCACTGCAATGAAAAATGTAAAAACTGTGAAAACTGCGACGTGTGTGATTGTCATAAATGTTTGCAGAAATCAAACACTGCCTAGTAGTTAAATATTAGCATGATAAAATGTGTATGTGAATGTGGGTGTGAACACCATTGCAAAGGCAGTTGTGCAGAATGCAGAGATTGTCCTGACTGTATGTGCAAATGCTGTAAAGAAGAGCAAAAATCCTAATATTAGCGGTTAATTTACCAACTTTACCACTAAATACTTTTAACGCGATACCTGAGCGGTATTGCAGTCATTTAAATCAGATAAAAAGGAGGATTAAAAATGGCAATAGCAAAAAACAACTTCTCAAGAAACGAGAACTACGAAGTAGGTTCAGTTGATATCACTTACTTAACAGTTGACTTCATCAACGCGATGAACTCAGAGACATCTGACTTGGCAACAGGCGCAACTGCTGGTTTGGAATTAACTAGAGCAACAATCGAAAACAACGGTGTAGCAGTACTAGGTGAAGGTCCATTAGTGGACACTAACACTCAGAAAACTTACGCTGTAAGAACTGATAACTTAGACACTTTATCGGCAACTACGACTAAAGCGGCTTTACAAACGGCTATCAGAGCAATGGACACTACTGTGATCACTGCTGATGTAACAGGTGCAACAGTTACAGAAACTAAACTTGGTATCTTAACTGCGGCGGCAGTAAGTTAATAGTTTTTAACTTTACCATAAAGGGCGGATCTATTTTTAGGTTCGCCCTTTTTTTTACGGCTAAATTATAACATATGGGCAATCTCGACACAGTGCTTTCAATAATGCGTTCTCCACAGAACGGCATGCGGAGAAAAACCCCCGTGGTCATCAATATCAATGACAAGGCGGGATGGCTTCACCTAACCGGTGGGGCACAGCACAGCATGATGGCGTGGCTTAATGAATTCCACAGAGGTGAGTTCAAGCAGGTACATCCAGATGAGCTCAAGGACTACCAAAAGGACGTGTTCGTAATACTGGCCGAACCTGAGAAGAGATACTGGAACGGCATCACAGAATGGAGCACCAACTGGGGCACACACGAGTGGTGGCAACACGACGACATCATGGAATGGTTCCCCCACTTCGACAGGTACACCTTGAGGTACTCGGAGGTGATTGACCAGGTGCCACAGGTCAAACACTTCATCAAACTGGACAACGGACTCAGTGACAAGATAGAGGCACTCGCCCAACAGTACGGATTCAACTGTCCCTATGGCATAGACAAGGTGCGGCCAAGGTACAAGAAGGATCCAGACACGGTAAAGATACACAAGGAAATAATGCCCAAGTTCAAGAAACTTGTGAACGAGAGTCCCGAACTCAAGCAGAAGTTAGAGGAGTATCTGGCACCCGAAGATTGGTACTACCGCAAGGCCAAATAGATGCACGAGTATAGGGTCCACACACTGGTCGACATCACGGACAACGGCAACCTCAAACAGGCGTTCCCATTCAAGACACCCGGCGGTGAGGTCATTCACGACAAAAACAGTCTGGCCATTGCCCGAAACCAAAACTCTAACTTCAACACCATGTTACAATTACTACAGATGAGGGGAAACATCGTATGGGAG
>Ga0255768_10001704_pt1 | contig 22406 bp, 13 predicted proteins | sample 071ome_33_FD_179983 | JGI IMG/M metagenome (GOLD analysis project Ga0255768, IMG submission 179983) | Coastal salt marsh microbial communities from the Groves Creek Marsh, Skidaway Island, Georgia - 071412AT metaG (version 2) | ecosystem: Environmental > Aquatic > Marine > Intertidal zone >...
TTATTTGTATATCTATGTTCTGTTACTATTTCAAATAAATTTACACCAAGGTGTTTAATTTTGTCAAACTCTGTATTTGTAGGTGTATATCGTAAATCACCAGAAATATACATGAGTCTATCCAAAGGAAATTTAAATTGCTTTGCTAGTGTTATTATTTTCTCCCAAGTGTCTTGGTTTGAGTACCATCCTAATGCTTCGTATGGCTGAGCAAAACAAATTTTTATATCCGTATTAGATGATTTTTTAAATATCGATTTTATTAAGATCCATTTATTATGAAGAATTTCTGGTTCAATATCAATTAACACTACACCAGAAGTTTGATTAGTATAATCTTTAATTTCAAACGCATTAAAAAATTGATTAAAATATTCTATTTGAGTATTAGATGTTAATGGCTCACTTCTTAAAATTTGCGTAGGCATCTTTACACAACTCCATAAATTTTTCGTATTTAGGAAACGTTTCGTGGAACTTTAAGTTGCTACGCTTATCGTATTCATTAAAAAATACATAAAAATCTCTTCGACCTCTTTGTAACAAATCTGGAGTAATCTTTTGACCGCCGGTGAAAAAGTAATCACGAACTCTTTTAAATTTTTCATACTCGTGCGCACTAAAATTAAAATGATCGTTATGTTCCGACCGTTGGTTGTCTTTTATAAATTGTAGGTCGTCATCTAAGTATTTGCCGAACTCTTCCTGTGGAAGTATGTTTATCATCCAATGAGGCGGTTCTTTTAGATACGGAGTATCAAAGTCTAATTTTTGTATTTCTTGACCAGGTACATTATATTTTTTTCTAAATTCTATAATTTTTTCTAACAACTGTCGAAAGTATCCTACTGCTAGCACATTAAAAGTGACCATTAAACTTACTCGGGCATTTGTAGTTGTAAGATATGTATCTAAATTTTGTTCCCATAAATTACAATCCAAACCTCTACGCATATACTCAGCTTGTGGTCCCCAGCTGTCAATCGAAGTGTATAATTGGAAATCTTTAATTTTTCCTTCTTTTAAGAGTTTAGCAACTTTTTCACTAAACTGTTTTACACGCCTGTTAGACACACCTAAATTACTATTCATATTAATTATTAGATCAGGTGCAGGTTCTTTGTCTAGAAGATCAAACATTTTAGTTGTGTTTGTATTGAGTAATGGTTCTCCGCCTGTAAGTCTAAGAACTTTTAAATCTTTTTTAAGATCGGGCCACCATTTCCAAAATGCTTCAACATATGGATTATCTTCTTCGTCGTTATAAAATGTTCCTTTTTCTAAAAATTCAATACCGTATTGATTGTAAGTTAAATCATAATTACCGTGTTTTTTAACTTCGTCTACCCATAGGCTACTTGCCTGGGGGCAGCAATACCCGCATTTAAAATTGCATCCATTTCCAAAACTAAGTTCTAAGAATCTAGGATTTATATCTTTATCCCATGGCGAAGTTTTTATTAAATTAAAATCTTCTTCAGATATCCATTCGCTTGCTGAATGAAACATACGATCTGAAAAATGTTCTCCAGGTAAATCCTCAATGTTCCAGCAGTAATAACATTCGTCCGGGCGGCCGCCTTCTAACATAGTTTTTCTCTGCTGTTTTTTATATTGAGTGTTATGCAATGCACTAGGATTATCTTTTAATTCTACTAACGGAATATGATGGGGACGAGGATGATAACAACTATGATTATCTCCGCTTTGTAGGTATAAAGTTTCATTAAGCCATTTCATTGAACAAAACCCTGGTCCTACTTCATTTAAAGCATCTCTAGTTTTTGCTACGTGTTTTAAATAATCATCACTCACCGCATAACTCCTGGCATTCGTTAATAAAAGTTTCTAGGGTAGGAAATGTTTTCTTTATGTTTGTATTTCTACGTTCATCGTGCTGTTTAAAATACAAATGAAAATTCTTTTTTGCCATAACTTCTTCTTGTATATTTAATGGTTGAGAAGCCCAATCGTATAGTCGTCTGACTTTGTCAACTTCATAGTCTTTAAATCCTTTAAATCTATTATGTACTGTTTCTCTATTTTCTTCCATGAAGTTGATACTATCGAGCAGGGGCTGTAACATTTCTTTTGATGCTAATTTCATACTCATCCATTTTGGATCGTGTAACATAGGTGTATCAAACCATATCAGCTGTCTATCTGTATTGTGTTCACAACGCAATTTGTGAATATTTTTTATATATTCTAACCAACCAGGTAAACTAAGCAAGTTAGCTGTTATAATAAATGTTAAACTGTGTTTTTGACTTTCTTGCAAATATTGAGTTATATTTTTATATAAGGTGTCAAAATTCAATCCGTATCTAATATACTCTGCTTGATCGCCCCAGCTATCTAAACTACAGTAAAGTAAAAAATGATCAACTGCGTCTTTGTCTGTAATTTGTTTTAGGTCTTCTATAAATTTTTGCCATTGATTTTTTGGCGGGCAGCAGTTGCTAGTAATACTTAAATGTAACTTGTCACTTGGATGTTTTTTAACATAGTCAAATACTTTAAAAGTATTTTTATCCATTAGTGGTTCCCCGCCGGTCATGCGAAATGTTTTTAATTTTGGATAAACTGTTGGAAACCAATCCCAAAATGCTTTTACATAAGGATTATCAGGCGCATTGTTTATATCATCTAACATTGCCCAACGAGGGTCATTGTGTTTTCTATCTGCCAATTCATATGCACCGTGTTTCTTAACTTCTTTGTGCCACTCCGTTGATAAATGCGGAGAACAATATGAACATTTTAAATTGCAAGCCTGATTAAAATTGACTTCTACATATCTTGGCACAGGATTGCCTTCAAAACCGTCTTTTATTGCTTCTTCTATTAATCCCGGTTCGTAAACATCGTGACTTCTATACGCTCTATCACTTATATTTCCAGCATCTTCGATATCCCAACAAAAACTACATTCTGCAGGTCGCTTACCTTCTAACATTTGTTTTCTTTGTTCTTTTTTATGTTTTGTGTTATGTAATGCATCACTTGAAGCATCTAGCTCAACTAAAGGAATGTGGTGACTAGGAGGATGATAACAACTATGCGTACGACCAGTAGGAATATGTATACTAACGTTAAACCACTTAGCCAAGCAAAAACTAGGACTAACATGATTTAGTCCTTCTAATAAATCTTTGCTGTTTTCAAAATATTGGCTTTGGTACTTACCTTTATAAAGTTTTACTTTGTCGCCTTTAATATTTTCAGACACGTTTTTTCCTAATTACACGAGGCGTATTTTTATAAACCTGTTTAAAAAATTTACTACCTTCTGGATCTAAATTGGCAATTTCTAAATTACAATCTTTTTGAAGAGCATTTCCAAATTTTCCAAATTGCTGTTTAACTTCGGTAGTAATTTCTCCAGTATAGTTTGCATTCCAATAATCTGTTAGATATTCAAAATCTCTAACATTAGTATAATCCCAATCTGTACAGTTTGTAAGATATGCGCCTTCTCTAGCACCATACATACTCCACCAACCATTTTCTACATCGGCGCCGACGGTGCACCAAACTAATAGTCTTTGATAGTTTTGCCACCATACTGTTTGCAAATCGTCTACTTTGGCTCCTTCATCAAGACTCATTTTTACCCCTTCACGGAATCCTGCTCGCCATGCTTGAAATGGTGTAGCATTTGTAAAACTTTCTGAATAGTTTTCATTAAATTGATAGTATTTTTCATCAAAACAAAATTCTACAAGTCCTTTAGTATCTTCAGGATTTGAGTTTTCGTGAGTTTTCATGTTGTGAACAAATTTCCGTGTCCACATTTTTAGGCCGCCGTTACCATACATAAGTCCGTTAACGTGTACCTTGCCGCACCAACTGAAAACATATTCATTATCAACGCCTAATTCATCTAAATCAATTTCTAATTGTAAAAAAGCAGGATCAATAATATTATCTCCATCTACTGTAACAAAATATTCTGTTTCTGATAGATCGGCGCAGGCTTTGTGTGCAGCATCGGATCCTTTAACACCATGTACACGTTTAGCCCACGGCAGTTTACTGACTAGATCAGCATAATTTTTTTCACAATTTGGCTCGTCGTAACTTAAAAAAATAATATCTTGATCTAAAACTTTAATTTTATTAGACATTTTATTTTATCTTCTCCACACGTAATTCACTAAATGCTATTGTATATCTATATTTTTCTGTAATAAGTTCGTATCCATTAAAATCGACTATTTTTTCTAAATTTTCTTTTTCTAAATAATCTTTTAATTTTGATAGACTGTCCCATTTCTTATCGTGATATTTAATTTTAGCCATTGTTTATCTCATAAGAATAAGAATCAAATCTTTTTATTGTATAAACACTTACTGGATCTCCATTAAATTCATAATCGTTTTTAAAATCTTTTACAACATAAAAGTCATTTACAAGTTGACTAAACGGAAAAGATAATGTTCTATATAAAACATTAGGATTGTTTTTTTCAGTTACGCTAAACGATAAATGGGTTTTTAAAGACACTTTGTTCTCGGTTAGCGAGTTTCTTAATTTTTCACTGATAAGAAATTTCCAACAAGTATTTTCAACGTCTTGAACTACCTGGATGTCAGCATCTTTATTATTTTTTATTTCGTAAATTAATTCGTCGACGTTAAATATATCATTATCAATACTGTTTCTCGTTAATTCGTACATTTTTAATTTTGTATTAAATTCTACACGACAAGTATCTAACGGTTCTTCTCCAGAAATTAAAGATACAACATCTTCATATGTTGTATCTATATGAGACCATTCGTCCGATTCAATCGGCTCATTTGTTATAGTTTTAATATTACCGGTTTCAATATCAAAATATACTTTAAAAGTATTATCAAGCTCAGGTATTTCAAATTTTATTGTTTTACTCATTTGCAGTCTCCAAATACTTATAGTAAGTATCTAATATTTTAGGACTTGCAAAGTCCTTTTCAACATAATGAAAAATTCCTTGTTGAATATTGTTACCTATAGTAAGTGTGAGATCGTCTGTTAAATATGTACCTACTCTTTTTTGCCACGACTCTGCTGGATGTTCCCAATTTTGTATAAAAGGTTTCATATGTGTAAAAGTCGGATATTTAACTAAAGGATTAGTAATGTCTTTATCGCAATCTAATATTTTTGCTACAATGGCGCTAGTCACATCCATTGTACAATTTTTTGGATAATGCTCTGGAACAAATTGTCCGTAAAATAATTCCCAGTTATTAACTACTAGTTCTACCCACTTGTAAAATTCGTGTGCCCTTTCTCCTTTTTTAAAGTAATGAAACCCTATGTATAAGTTTGGAAGATTATTTGCTGTGAATGCTTTGCGATAATAGTCACTTGTAACTGTTTCTCCTCTATAAGTCAAAACATTACTGACAAAATAAAGATCGTAGTTTTCTAAAAATTTCCACCAAGCAGAAATATCTTGTAACACTAGCATATCTGTATCTAAAACAATAGTTTCATCATACGGTGTTGCATGATAAATTTTCCAACGCTCGGAACTACTTTTACTATCACTTGAATCTTTATTTTCAGTCCAAGGAATGTTTATTATTTGATCAAAAAACTTTTTATATTTTGCAGGAACTTTGTCATTAGTTATTAAACTTACTTTTTCTGCTGGATTTGTAGCAACAATACTCATTGCACACAAACAGGCTTGTTCAACATAATTATACTCACTATTTTGAGCTAACATAACTACGCCTTTAGTCATTTGCTAACTCCTTGTCTATAAACCTGTTTAGACTAAACTTATTCATTACGTGTACAGTATTATCTTTAAACCTTATAGGAGTATATTCACCTAAATGATTTTCTTTTTCAACTAAGAACAGAAAAGATTCTCCTTGTACATCACATAGGATATCTTTATCTGTTGTATAGAATAGTTTTCCAGGCATTTTACCTGCAAAAGAACCTTCTTGTCTGCCGTTCATTATATGAATTGCAATACTAAACGCATGATCATTTCTGTAAACTGTTCTATTTAATTGAAAAACACTGTTATAGTGCTGCCAGTTTTCTTTTATGTGTTGAATTAAATCAAAAAAGATTTTGTTTTCTGGAGTTTTTCTAAAAAATACACAAGTAGCCCAATAAAACGGAACTGATGTATCACTTATATGAACAAACTCTGAATAATCTCGAAAATTTGCTAAATCATAAGCAGATCTATAAATTAGAAAATCACTTTGTTGATTAAAACATTCTAAAAAAGTAGTATCAGCAATAACAATGTCACTATCTAACAGCAAAGTTTCATCATAAGGCGTTAGTTCATACGCCATTGGCCTTGTGTCGTTTTTAAATTCTAACTGTTTCCCAGATAGACTTCCGTCATTATACCGTTTTAAAGTAAATGCAGTTGTATATTCGGTTGTAATAACTTTATCAAATACTTTTTTATAGTCTTTGTAATTACTTTTTATGTAATCAAGATTATCTGTCACAAGAGAAACAGGTAATTTTAAATATTTTTCTACTCTTTTTGCTAGAAAGTATGCTTGTTTTACATAGTCTACTTGGCTATTGTTTCTAGCAAAAACTAGAACGCCTTTACTCATACTCTACAATACCTTCGACCGATCTATTTTTTTTAATTTTATTAAATTCGCTTAGATACTTGTTTGAAGCTTCAGCATATACATTTAAAATGTCACTCAAAAAGTCTTCTAGAGGATCAATTTCAATTGGTTGTTTGTTGTCGTCAGTTAATACTACAGTTTCCTGCTCAAGTGCTACTAAACTTTGACAGAAACTAATAAGTTCCTGTGTAACTGAAAATTGTCCGCCTTTATGGTAATGAACTAAATTTTGCTGATATTGCTCAAATAGGACCCGTTTTTGGTTATTAAGTGTAACCATAAAGTTACTAAAATCTAACGCTTTTTCTAATCGTTCGTCCATCAAAAAACTCCTACAATAATATACATTATTATATAAGCAAAAAAGGAGTTTGTCAAGCTAAAGCTGACTTATAGTGTGACTGGTGATGTGAATGTTGGTGATGCAACACTAACGTATGATCCGCTAGCTCTTAGATCGCCAGCGTTACTAGTTAATGTTCCATTTATTGTTTCGTCAATTGGCGGATATGCTGGTCCTGCATCTATTTCGTCTTGAGGGTCAGTATCGTTAAATTCGATACTAAATTGTATTTGGCTTGTAGAATTTTGTTTTGCTTTAATTACATAGGTGTTTTCGCTGTAAACGCCGCTGCCTGCTTTTGTAAATATAGTTTGATAAGTTCCAGTTAGATCATAATTACCTATTGCCGAACCGGTGCCTGTACCTGTTGCAGATGTATTTGTGTAATTAAACTTGATAGTACCCATATTTGCAAGGATTGTTGTCCAGTTAGTATTTTTTGCACCTGACCCGCCTGTTATGTTAGCACTAAATCTAATTTCGCCGCCCGAATTAAAAAAGAATCTACGCTGGTTTGCATTGGCAAAGGTAACAATAACTTGGTGATTTAGATTTCCGTTCCATGCTGTAGTACGGACACTTTGTCCGCCTGTTTGCGGAAGTGTTGGTGTAGACTGGGTACCTGCAATTAAAAACTTATCCGATTCAATATCTGACATAAGTCCTTCATAGTCTGCATAACCTTTGATTGCACCGTTAGGATCGTCACTAGTGTTTTCTGCAATTACATCACCTACAACAACTTCTGCAATTTCTGTAGGAACTGCTCCAGTTTGGTGTATTCTAGCGGCGATCATATCTGTGTACAGATCGTTCATGTCCTGTGCTAAAATAGTTGCATTAACTGATACTGAGCTGCTAGTAAGTGCTTGTCCGTATCCGTCTGTTCCAGAACCGGTTCCAAGTATAGCATTTATTCTACTTTGGATAAGATTATATCTTGCTGCTGTAATAGTATCGCCGACTGCCATTATACATCCTCATTAAGTACGTACATATTTATACCTTTAATACGCACTCTATCAATTTTTCTTCGTCGTCTGTACTTGATTCTAACGCTACTCCTACTATATCACGCGATTCAATAGTAGTTCCGACGCCGTCTTGCCATGCATAAATTGCTTGACCTTTAGATACCGGGCCTTTAACCCTAACTGGAACTCGTCCTTTTAAGCCTACTGCTTGTCCTTCAGCTTCTGAATTCATTAAATATGCTGGTGCTTCTGAAATCACGCCAACTACTATATCGCTTAATTTAGCAGCTCTTACTTCTTTTTCTCCGCCTACTGATACTATTGTACCTACTGGATATTCTTCGTCGGTAGCGTAAATTTCTGCTAAATCAGCAAACTGTGCTGATGTTGCTTTTCCTTGGAATACATTTGCAGTTAAATTACCTGATGCATCACGTAATGCTACCGAATTGTTTGCTGCACCTATAGATGGATTATAATCAACTGAACTTAGTCTTACTGCACTACTTGTTGCTGCAACGCCTTCAAAATTATCAGCATATACATCGCGCCATTTTACGCCGCTACTTCCAAGATCAAATGTTCCTGTTGCAGCAGGAACAATTCCGCTAGAGTTAACATTAACCGAATGTGTTAATACTCCTGCACCGTTATTTGTTTTAAATTTAATTATGTTGCTGTTACCTACATCATTTTGAATAACAGCCTGATTATCATTTTCTACAAGTAGTTTTAGATCTAAAGAATCTCCAATTTGGATTCCTGCATCATCAAATCTTACGCCGCCTGTAAAAGATGGACTTGTAGCTAATACATAAGAACTTGCAAGTTGTCCGCCTAGTCTTTGAGAATCGCTTGATGTACCCCAATAGTAATAATCTCCAGAAGTAATACCTGTTGAGCTGGTATTAATAAGTGTAAGACCTTTCTTAATTCTTGTAAAGCCTGGTATAGGATTGTCATCACTTAGCGTAAATTCTGAGCCGCTAATAGCATAAATTACTGCATCATTAATTACTGCTTCGATTATGTTGTGATCTGTGCCAGTATCGTCTTTAACGGTATTACTTCTCATTTGTGTAATACCAGAACCTGCTGCTTGTGGGCCGACTAAAGTGAATGTTGAACCGTTATACGCATAAAGTTGTTCATTGGCGGTATCCCACCAAAAATCACCAGTAGTTAATCCTACTGGTTCAACGGCTGCAACTTCTGCGCCGCCTGTTGTTCTAAATTTAGAACCGTCAAAAAACTTCAATTTGCTATTTGAGCTATCAAACCAAATCTGTCCAGAAAGGGGTCTTTGTGGCTGGTTTGCACCAGAAAAGTTTTCTAGCAAAAACAAAAAGTTTTCATTTTGAATTTCACCGTATCCGGCGTAATTTTTACCAATTAATTTTAAATCAGTAGTTTGATCTATTGTTCCGTCTTCTACTGAAGTAAGTAGTGTATTGTTATATCTATCTATTTGATAAGCCATTCCTTAACCCCTAAATGCGTTACAAGTATTTATCATTTATTCACTCGATGCATTGTCTACGCCAATTGCCAGGCGCCGCCGTTAACTTCGAACGTTTTAGTTCCTCTAACCTGGTTAAGAGCCACGGTACCTGTTGCAGCATTACTAAATGAAATATCTTGTACAGCTGAAACATTTTGTGTTCCATTTGAATCTACAGCAATAAAAGATTTAACTATTGTACCTGATGTATCTGGACTAGTTGAAACTGGCACGTCAATGCCTGTTACTGTACCAGTATAAGTAACAGTGTGTATCACTGCAAGAGACCCGTCTGCTTTTGTTGCTGCGGGATATAAATCTTCTAATATTACTGCAATATCTCCGTCTGTTAATCCTGTAATGTCTAAAGAAAAAACAATTCTTTGAGCAGCTATTTCATTATCAACATACTCTTTAGTAGTTGCATCTGATGCGCCAGTTGGTGTTCCTAAACCTGTTATTTTATTACTGTCAGTAATAAAAATGTCGCCGCCCGGTGTTAGGTTTATACCAAACGATGGTCCTGTGCTTGCTATAGTAATTCCGTCTATAAATAATTCGTCAATTTGACACTCTGTAAGTGTACCTACATTTTCTAAATTTGAATTTACAACACTGTTTCCTAGTGTTGTTTGAGATACTATTAAATCACCATTAATTTCGTATTGTTTAGTGTCTGCAAGATTAAAACTGTCTGATGATTTAAGTGTATTTGTGCTGTATTCATAAACTAAGGATATGTCGTCACCTGTTGCACGAATTATCATGCCAGCACCGTCAAGTTCTGATCTCGGTTCTAGCGAGCTGCCGTCTGTGATAGCAAGCTCTATATTTTTATCTTCAACTCTAAGAGTTGTTACATCAAAACTTGTAGTTTCTCCTTCTACTAAAAGATTGCCAGTTACACGCATATCTCCTGTTACGTCTAAGTTGTAAGCTGGATTACCTTGGAAAATACCAACACTTTTTGACCCTGCTTTAACTGTAATTGCATCTGTAATTACTGATCCTGCTCCAGAACTTCTTACACGTATTTTATAATCATAATCTAGTAACTGATTCTCTGTTACAAAACTTGTGCCTACAACTTTTTGAATGTTATTTTGTGCAGGACCTATTGTTAGGCCGCCGGAGTTTTGAATTGTTAATGTTCCTGTAGTAGTTCCGTTTGCATCTGCTGGCAAAAACTGAGAAACGTTCTTTAGTTCGCCGCTTTCTGAAATAAGGTTTACTGCCGAATCTGCTGTTCCGTAAAATTTGAAGTTTGAACTAATTAGATTTATACCCTCTTTGATTTCGCCTTCTATACCAGAAATTTCTTCACCCGGGGCAGGAGTAAATGTTAGATTGCTAATTACGGCTGTTAATGTTCCACCAATCCACAAATCTACTACAACTCTAGTTCTGCTTTGTATGTCTAAAACTGATCTAATTTGAAATCCGCTTGTTCCTTGCTGTGTAGTATATAAAGGTCCTGCTAAAGTTAACTCTGATCCGTCAAAAAAGTAAAGTTGATCTGTAAGATTATTAATCCATAAATCTCCTGCTACCATTTGTGGATTTTCTTGCTGTACAAAAGGTCCACCTGCTACAACAAATTCGGTGCCATTATAAACTTTTAATCTTTGTGCTGTTGTATCGTACCAAAGTTGTCCTCTTAGTGGACTAGAAGGCGAAGCACTGTTAGAAAAATTTTCTAACAGTTTAATAAAATTTTCATTTAGAAATTCACCAAATCCTGTATAGTTTCGACCAATTAGCGTTAAATTGGTAGTATCTGTATCAACAAAGCCATCAATTAAGTCTACAAGGAGCGTTCCGTCGGTTTTATTTAATTTATAACTCATTAATCAACTCCTGTGTAAATTATGTAGTTAAGTGACAAATACGGATTCATCACATCTAATGCTTCTCCTAGCGAGGCACCTAAAACTCCACCACTTGAACTAAGAGCTTGGCCTTGACCTGAACCTGTAGGAGAATCATAAACTATTGCATCAGGATCGGAAGCAGGACTGCTAGGAACATCGCTTATAGCATAGAACTGGTCACCGTTATCAGCTCGCATATCATGCTCGTGTTCCGGAAGGTTACTAACATCAATAGTCTTTTCTTGCGACCCGCCACTATTTCCTAATTCGCTTGCACCTAAGCCGTCAACTCGGCCAGCAGCCGAGCCGCCCATATTGTCTAGCCCTAACGGGAATCTTCCTCGTAAGTCAGGCAATGCAAAAAATTCAACTCCGCCGTCGGATACTAGCGAAGCATCTTTAAATGTAAATCCAATAATGTTAAACAAATCTGGATATAAAACTTTAAGTATTTCTCCGCCGTTACATATGAGCCACCCTGTGGGTGCTGTTGCACCTGCATAAGGCATTATTGCTCCTATAGGTGTAGTTGGTACAGCAGATAATAAATCCCTTTGACTTATCTTAAATAATCCTGTCGAGCCGCTAACTCTGTTAATAAGAATTTCGTCGTCACCTTGTGTGTTGACGACAGAAGTTTTTCCAGAAATAAATGCGTTACTTACTGATGTGTTAAATGTTTTTGTACCGCCGCCTACTTGTCCGTCAAAAGTAAATGACGGTGCTTGAATATCACCAGTCAATTCAAACGTAGTAACACTTGCTAATTTATCTGCACTTTGAGATTTACCAGCAAGTGTGCCTGAAATATTATTTGCAATTACATCGCCAACAAAAGTTGTTGCATAAACATTCTGCCAACGCACTAGTTCTGTTCCTAAATTGCGGGCATTATTTAAATCTGGGGTTAGTGCTCTTGTAATTGTGCCGCCTAAAACTTTTAGTGTACCGCCTATGTTAACATCTTTTGCAACGCCGATGCCGCCTTTAGTTACAATAGATCCATCACTAATTGTTCCGCTATTTGAAACACTTTCAACTTTTAATAAATCACTTACTTGTATATTACCAATAACATCAAGTGCTTCGTCTGGTGCAGAATTATTAATACCTACATTAGTAGAAGAATCTACCCTTACTACAGTTTTTGTAGTTCCGTTATCGTTAACTCTGATGTCTATGTTTGCACCACTGGTGCTTTGTCTAATAACTCCAGCTTCGCCTTCTACACCTAAATTAAATTGACTTCCTGCACCTAATGCAATGCCTCCGTTATTTTTTACTTTTAGAGGAAAGTTTGTTATACTAGTCTGGTCGCCACGTAAAAAGTTTGACGCTGGCACTGTCACCTCACCAACTACTAGTGCTTCTGCTTTTTCTGCAGGGCCATTAAATCTTGCAATGCCGTCACCTTTTACATCTAACGTAGTAATGTTTATGCCAGGCTTAATTTCAGCAAAACCTCTAATTGTAGTTTTTGGTATAAATCTATCTGCACTAACAATTACAATCGGAGTAGCTTCTACTTCTATAAACAATACAACATAGTTTTGATCGTCAGTGCCAGTTAATTGTCTTGGACTTGCTCCAGTATTTAAACCGTCTGCAAAATCAGGTCCTACTAGCACCCAGCCTGATCCTGAAAAAAGATATAGTTGCTGATTGTCTGTATCTACCCAGAGGTCTCCAGTTACTGAATTTGTTACATCTGGTTGTGTAAGTCCTTTTTTGAGTCCTCCTGCAGATCCCCATGCAGTTCCGTCATAAACTTTAAGCTGGTTTACTCCGGCTGAAGTGTCGTACCATAGTTGTCCTTCTACAGGATTTACAGGTTCGTTTGAGTTTGCAAAATTTTCTAAAATATGTAAAAAGTTTTCAGCAATTGATGTACCGTACGCAGTTGTGTTTTTACCAGGGAGGCTTAAACTGGTTTCTTGATTAATTGTATTGTCTTCTACAATTATATTACCTTTATTAACTTGGTCTGTAAATCTAATTTGGTATGCCATTTATCTCTCTCAAATTCCTGATAAACTTTGAACACGTACAGTATAATCTATTTGTATTAACCTGTTCAAAGATTTTTGAACTGGATGAAAAATTACATGAGTTAACAAACGACCGTTACCTGATTCGCTAAAGCCTCTTAATCCTAATTCATCAAACACATAAAGGTTTTCTGCATCTGTTGCGTTGTCAAATGCATTTTGCCCTGCCGGTTCGCCGTAGTCTAATAAACATGAACATAATATATCAGTATAGTTTGTGCCACTTACGTGTCTTGTTTCTATCCTGTTTCTAACTGGATCAAGATTATTAACACTCCTATCGTCGACTACTTTTGTAAAAGTTTGATTATATAAACTAGCATTAGTGCCAGTTGTGTTTGGTGTAAGGTATGTAATTATTCCGGTAGGATCAACTGATGTTCCACCGTTTCCAAAACTCATTTCGTAAATAGTACCAGTCCCTTCGTTAGCCAAACTTTCCGCTAATGAAATACTCATATTTTCGTAATGTATAGCATTACGCTTATCGATAAGGACTTCGCCACTTTCTGGGTCGTGGATTTTAATATGTCCCTGTAATATTACACCATTGTTGTCTTTAAATTCTTCGCTCATTTTTTATCTCGCTATACTGTATTTATTCTGGTAAGTCAACTGTTGCGTCACGCAAGAATCTTGCAATGTCATTTTCAGCTTCAGTTAACGAAGTTCCAGTTGGATTCCAAACTTTTCCTTGCTTTCTTACAACTATAATTTTTTCGTTTATAGAAGGTACATAATTTAATGTTAGTATATTATCCGTAACATTAAACTCTGCTTCCGCTTCTACATCTGCTTCAGGTGAATCTTGATCTATTGTTGGATCAAAAACATCAATTACATTTTTACGTAGACGTTTTCCACCAGCAAATACTTCAAAATCGTCTGCAGAACTAGGAGTAAAGTCTAATTCAAAATTACCAGTGCTACCGTCAGGAGTTAATACTGTTGATATTAGCTCGTCCTTATAAGGAATAGTTTCTTTCGCACTCTGATCAAAAATCCTTGTACCGGCAGTATACACTTGCTTAACTCCTGTCCCTAGTGTTCCTCTTCTAAGTTGTCTTAAAGTATTTCCTTCTTTAACAAAGTATTCTATTCTTTCTCCGTCTATAAACAGTACACCAGGCATATTTTTTAATTTATTAGGTTCGGTTAAATTGCTACCGTCTACTACTTCTACTCTTAAATCATACCAATTTAAATCTTGAGCTAATTCAAAAGTATATGTGTCATTTAATCTCTTGTAATGTGTTCTATTTAACATATCTTTGAATTGTCTAAATCCAAATCTTTCATTCAATAAAGATGCTCTAAAATGCACAATATCAATTACATCATTTTCGCTCAACGTTTGTACAATTTGAATATAATATCTATCATCGGTTACATAGTAGTCTACGCTTGGTATCAACTGGTTGCCATTTACAGCGACCCATACATACTGAGCATCTAGTGCTTGACCTCTTAATTTGATTAAACCCGTTGTTAAATTATGATACTCTACATATTCCGATGTTCCACTGCTTAAGGTTGTGCGGTTAACAACGTCATAATTTATTCTAGTCATATCTTGTATATCGTGATTACTGAACTGCAATACTTCTACTTTTGTATCTATAGGCATTGCAACACTAGTGTCAATTATCAATTCATTAGTTTCGGTATCAAAAGTGTACTCGCCGTCGTCGTTAACAAAAACCTCTAGTACATCGCCTGTTGTTCCTACACCACTAAAGAGCACAACACTTGTATTAAAGATATCATATCTATAACTAATTGTTTGTTCTAATTTTAACCCATTTAAATAAACATCTATTTGATCAGGAAGTAATGATACATTAGGCTGCTGGAATAATTGCAATTGATATTCTCTAGTGCTAGTTACTTCAAACCTTTGATTATATCCAGGATTTAAAATTTTATCTCCTACTGTAACAATAGCTTTATGCGTTACTGGAGGAGCATTAAATGGAATGTTTGATAATTGGAATGCTAATGTAGAACCGTCAGCATAGAATGTATCCCTTTTAACATGGCTATAATTTGTACCAGATGCATAAAATATTCCGTAAGATATAACTGTTCCTGCAACAGGTGCTATAGTAAAGTTAAGTCCAAATTTATTATTTTCAGTTTCAAAAACAATTACGTCTACTGATTCTCTATTGGCTTGTACGTAATGTGTTGAGCCTGTTTGATAAGGAATATCTAATTCGTATATAATAGAAGTTCCGTCTGCTACAAATTCGTCTATGTCTAATATTTGTTCTCCGGAAATTCCCATTGTAAGAATATTCAATTCACTGCCAGCAGTTGGAACAGTTGAAAAAGTAACAGTATTGTTAGTAACATCTAGTGTATATGCTGTTTCGTCAAGATTTACTTTGTCTAGTCTTACAAACACTGCTTGATTTGTGTTTGGTTTAACACCTAAATCGTATACTGCTGTCGTACCGTCAGTAATATAGTTTTGACTATATATTGTGCTTGCACCGTCACCTACTCTATGATATACTCGAATATCTAATGTGTCCACTAGTTGCCCTGGAACTAATTCTTCAGGACCTTTTGAAGTAGTAGGTGTTACAAATCCGTCGCCGTCTATATTAATCTCTTCTGCATTAATACCTTTTGCTGTGTTATATTGTAAATCTCCTCCAGTTAACTGAGTGTCATAAGCAAGCGGGTCAGGTAGGAAACTACCGTCTGAGGTGGTTTTTCTAACTATTAAAACATCGCCGTCAATAAGAGGAATATTTAAGCCGCTTTCAGACACATCTATTTCTGTTTCGCCAGCACCAGTAATACTCTGAACTATTGCGTTTGGATTTGTAATCGGATTGCCGGTACCAAAATTCGGATCATCTATACGCACACCGTTTTTGTAAATATTATATACTATATCTACTTCTAAAGGCTGTTGTAATTCTATTGTTAAAGTTGAACTGTCTGTTCTAAATATTTCGTCTTCAAATGTGTTGTCGTAGGTATCCCAAGTGGATGCAAACCATTCGTTTGTATCCCATCCTGCAGGAGCATCAAATTGTAAACTTTTGACTTCAACGCCTCCGTAATCAATTCCGTCCATTAGTTGCGCAACATCTTTGCCTATCATTCCAGTTGTTGGATCATAGAAAAAATTGATTCTGTCTTGGGCATTGAGAAGATTTATATCATAAAAGTATTCAATTTTAATATCTGTGCCAGAAGTGGGAGGATCTATAAATTCAATGCGGCCAAGTTTACGTGAATATGATTTTGAATTGTCATCAACATTAGATACTATGTATTGGCTTCTTAAAGATTCTATGCCGTCTATAGAAACAACCGTCCTTGTTGATTTTAAATCTATAGGCCATTTTAAAGTAAATTTTAGGTCAGCACCAGTTCCTACAAAGTTTTCTGTTTGAGCTAGATTTGTTATGTAAAAATTACCACTTACTCTATCAAATTTTGATCGTATATGAACTCCTCGTACTTTTGTATTTCCTAAAACAGCAGATGCTCGTGCTTCAACACTACCGTCCTCTTGAGATCCATTAATTACTACTTGAGGTGCAGTTATGTATCCAGAGCCCTCTGATAAAACTTGAATGCGAGTAATCTTTCCATCGCCTATGTATGCTTTTGCAGTTGCCCCAGAGCCGCCGCCGCCAACTAAAGAAATAACTGGTTCTTGTAAAAAGCCTGAGCCAGGCTCTGCTATATTAACTTCTGTAACGCTAAATCCTACATTATCTAACCAATGCTTCTTTGGATACTGTTGCATCTCTTCACTGATGCCTGTTATACCTGTTGTTGTTGTTTTTGCAGACTCAGGTACAATTTGTTTTGTAATTGAACTATAAGAAGCAGGCAAGTCAAAATCAGTAGTTACTGAATTAGTTGGTTCTATTTTGTCGTATCCGCTAATATACTCTCTAATTTTTGTTTTAAAAGGTTTGACCTCATTTACATATTCTTGGTAATTTTCTAAATTATCATTGTTAAATGTTAGTCTTTGCTCTAACTCTCCAACGTTGTGCTTACTCTTAACAAAACTTGTTTTAAACGCCCAGTCAACGTAATTTTGTTCTGCAAAAACATATCGCAAGCTAGCAAAAAATAATTTATTATATTCTACTCGCAACTCATCGACAAAAATATCATCCCTAATAGTTTGTAATATTTTTCTTGTTTCGATTATGGGTTGAATATCGTAATATCTTGCATCAAAACTAGTAGTGTCAAATCCTGTTCTATTAGCAACAGCATCATATAAACTTGACAAAAATTCTATAGTTCCATTTTCTCTTCCGATTGTTCTGTAATTAATTGTGTAATCTTCTGTGTCTACATCTGCAATTTTTTCTAATAATAACCATCCACCAGAACCAACTGAATTTATTTTAACAATAGAGCCTAAATCTAATTCTAATGATGACAATTCGTAAGTAGCATCAATAATTTCATCTATACCCGAAAATTCATTATAGTCTGGTGCATACCAATCAACGTATTGCCAAAATTTAGATACATCATAAGCCTGTGTAGTTATCCTACTCCAGACTTTTTCTACAGAATCAAATTCGTTTATTGTCCATCTGCCTGTTGCATTTTCATCAGCACGAACTAGTACACTAAACTTTCTTGTTTTGATAGTTGTAGATTCTGTGTAATTTTTTCCGCCGCGCAGTACAGTTACATTAGAAACTTTACCTAAGGCATCTATGTCGATTCGAAGATCAGCGCCGGAGCCTTCTCCAACTATTTTATAAGAAGGTGGTTGTATGTACCCTCTACCTGGATTTGTAATTTCAACTTGTACTATTTCGCCATCAACAATTAAAGGAGTTAGCTCTGCTTGAACAACTTTTGCTGTTCCTATAAATTCAATGTCAGCATATGTATCGACAGCATTATCGTACAAATTAGAATTAATGTTTGGTAAGGGATCTTTTTCGTTTAAAACACTGAAATCTGCAAGATCAGACAATACAACAGTTTTTGCTACAGAGTTAATTCTATCTATAACCTGTTTTAATGCTTCTGGCTGATTTTTAAACCAACTTTGTCTTGGTTTAAACAATGTTCCGTATTTTTGTTTATCGCTTAATTCTGGATCGGGTACAGGTCTTTGATATTCGTCGTAGCCAATTAAACTATCAAACCATTTAGTTTCAATATCAGTTTTTGGTAAACTAGTCTCTAATCCTTCGGTCATTAATTGATATTCTGTATGAATATTTTGTTCTTGATTCTCAATTGTCCAATAACTAAAATTGATTGCAACATCCTTATCTTCAACATCTAAATTGCAATTATATAATGCAAATTTATTATTGCTAAGTAGCGCAGCAAATTTATAACCTTCTTGGAATGGATTTTCAATAAGTGCTCTAATATCGTCTGCACTTAAATTTCTGTCCTCTAGTAGTGGCACAGTCCTTTTATTTCTTACCCAATAATAAAATACATTAGTAAATCTTTGCGCTACTGGGTCGTATTTTTGTTTTTGAGTGTAAAATCTGTCTCCATACCTTGTAGTACCAGTTATTCCTAAAACTTCGCCTTCGGCTGTACCACTTAAACTATCCCATTCGCTAGGAGAATATGTACTTTCAGTCCATTCGTATATTTCAATGCTTGTTCCAGGAAAAATTGTATTCCAAAAATTTGTTTGGAAAATTGTATCTGCTTGGTATGTATTATAAAATCTTACATTTCTAAGATTCCACCATATTTTTCCAGTAGCATTTTCGCCCCATGCTGAAGTATTTTGCTCTTGGAAGTCTTCATTAATTACATTGTAAAGTGCAGGATCGTATAATGTTTTGTAACTAATTTCTGCTTCAGCTGGTCCTGCAATTTTTCCTTGCACCGGATCTAGAATATCTATATAATCAATAATTTTATTGGTTTTTATATTATAAATGTAAGCACCTCTAAACTTATCAACATTAACTACTGGAACTGGTTGTCTTAATACATTCCAAGCATTAGTTCCGTTTGGCTTTCTATATTCTAAAATTGTTCCTTGGTGGTCTTCTTTTGTTACTCTAGGAGTAGCTACGTATACATGATTTTTCTTAAGGTTTAAATTTTCTCCTAAATAAAAATAATCTTCATCTTGATAGCTAAGTGATTCTGAATAAACAAAAGAACCGTTTATATTTTCAAACATATAAACAACGCCGGTATCTTCTGTTCGCGTAGTAAATATAGTATGATTTCCGTCTATAGTAGTCCTTGCTGGAGATAGCGGAGATTCTCTATCAGTTGCATACTTACTGTTATACAAAGAACTAGAATTAATATTTCTTTGACTGTAAATATCAAACGTAGTTGGATTTACAGCATCAGATTGTAATCCTGTTACAGCTAAAACTTGGCCGTCGAACGCTACCTTTGATCCAAATTTTTCATTTGTTTCGTTATTAGCACTAGAAAGTGTTTGCACTAAAGTAAACTGCTGATTTTGCAGTTGATAAATGTATACCTTTCCTTGATTAATTTTATTATCGTCGGCTAAATTTTCGCCTATAGCTAGATAATTTCCGTCGTCGCTTAAATCTATCGATATACCAAATCCTGATATATCGTCTTCTCCGTAAATTTCTTGGACAAACTGATAATTTCCGTTAATGCGTCTGTAGATTGCTATGGCATTATTAGATGTACTGTCAGATCCCACAAGGCTTGCTGATACAGCAACAACACCACCGTTTGACGAAACGGAAAAATCTCTAGCAAACTTTAAGATGCCTGTTTCTAATCCATCGCTGTGAGGATCAAAAATTGATTCAGCTGGTAGTTTTAAGGAAGCACTACTTGGTATAAATCCTAATCTCGAAATATTATCTGAATATTCGGTCCAATTTGAAAGTAAAAATTCTCCAGCTGCTAAATTTGTAACTGCCTGATATAGTGTATCATTAAAAATTACAAGTTCTCCAGCTGAGTAATCGCTAGTGTTATCGAACTCTCCTCTATAATTTCTATCTTTTCCAATTTCCCAATCGTATTCAAATACTCCATCAGAACCTTTCTTGATAATATAAATTTTACCGTTATTGTTTACAGTTTCATTTCCTTCTTCAGCAACAAACAATGAATACAAATTATTGTTTTTTGCAAATTTTAATTTATATCCTAGTTTTCTTTCTGATCCTCTGTCTGGAAGTGTAAAATAATTTATCAACTGATATTCGCCGAGCGGCGCTTTTTCATAGATAGAAAATAATCCTTCGTTAGTAAATGTACTATCTACCCCAAACTCACTAGCCGGCAAATTAAAAATTTGATTCCATTCGTTGTTTCTACTATCAGGATAACTAGGAACCCTAGGTACACCAAGTATATTTTCTTCTTCATAGAACCAATATTCTATATCTCTTTGTTGTGGCTCTAGATCCAATGTGTTAGTTGTCGCGTCGAAGTCGTTTCCTGTACTTAAATCTGTACCCACACCAGTTGAAGTAACACCTTCAGAAATTAAAAATAATTTTCCTACTTCAGCTGATCCTAACGAAGTTTCTAACACTTCTCCCATTGTTCTGCTAGGAGACCCCACTCTTTCAATTGCTGCTGTTTCTCCGAATCTGCTACCTGAAAGCCAATTTCCTGTTACATTAGATACATATAGTCTAACATTATTGAATTGACGTTGGTAGAACATTACTTCAGCAGTTGCTCCTGTTACTAAGTCTCTAACAGTACTATAAAGACCTGGACCTCTAGTAATTAAATTGCCGTCTTGATCAAATTCGTACTTAGGTGTTGGTTCAATTGGATCTCCTAAGTTGCCATCCGGCTCTAGATCTACTGTTTGGAATTCTGTAAACTCCATGTCAATATATCCGTCCCATTCTTCAACAATAGTATGTGTGTTGTTGAGTAGTTCAGATGATAAACCAGTACCAGTTAAATCTATGCTACCTAAGGTGTCGACATAAAATTTAAATTGATCTCCAGCATTTAGATTATTAGATAATTCAATAGGGGTACGTACTACCCACCAAGGTGAAGGTCGTTCTTCTATAGTAGTGTCAAATATACCAGTATAGGATAAATGAGTTAAGAAACTTACACGATCATTTTCGTTTACGTAAGTTATCTCTTGAATGTTATCTTGTATATTATAGTAATAGTAAGGTATCGTTCTGCCATCTGGTGTAGCAGGATCACCGTCATCGCCGCGTAAATTTAGTACATCTCTAAATATTAATCCGCGCCCAGTATCAGTAGAATTACTTGAATTTACAAGATATGAGGTTGTATTAATTAACCAGTATCCGCCCAGAACATCAATATTATTAAAGTTATCTTCTGCATAGGTACCTATAAGAACATCTTCATCTAAAAATATATCATCAGTTTGTAAAAATATACCATTTGTTTCGCTAAGGTATATTACAGCTTCTCTAGTTGCAACATCATTATAAAGATATTCTACTTTGCCACTTGCTGTTGCAGTTTTAATTATATCTCCAATTTCTGGAAGCACTGTGTAATTTTCAACATTAAAAACATGATCAATTTTCTTTTGAATGATGTGATTACCTGTTAAAGTGCTAGTGGTTATTGCTGGAGAATAAGTTCCTAGGAAAGGTTCTACAGATGTTACAGGATTAGCTAAATTTGCAACACTATAATTGTTCCATTTTAAAACTATAGTGTCTCCTATTTCTGTACCTTCGTATTGATCTTTTGGTGCTCGTATAAGCAGATGATCTATAGAAGTTCCATTGAATCTATTATTTCCTGCAAGAAGTAATTTTATATCTGTGCTATCTGACTGTTCTGCTATAAAACTATAAGCATCAAAACTTGTATAAAGTATATTATCTTCAGAACCTAAAACTTGTTTTCTTGCTTGCCACAAACTTTCGTTGTAAGATACTATTTGATTTTTTTCGTAATCAATGTTAGGGTCAAACTCGCCTCTATATCTTGTAAGTACTCGACTTGCGTTAGGGGAGCCGACTGCTAGATATTTTCCATCGCCAGAAACTGCAACACTGGCTCCAAATCTAGTAGGTTCTGTAATATCAGCTAAAATATTAGTATCTGGTG